>Ga0172373_10000079_pt1 | contig 132411 bp, 122 predicted proteins | sample Lak10m_2_FD_114546 | JGI IMG/M metagenome (GOLD analysis project Ga0172373, IMG submission 114546) | Freshwater microbial communities from Kabuno Bay, South-Kivu, Congo - kab_092012_10m | ecosystem: Environmental > Aquatic > Freshwater > Lake | place: Democratic Republic of the Congo...
ATTTGCCTGGACATAAGGGGGGTCTGTTTTTGAAAATGAAAATAGAGTTAATAATATGCCTGATTTTCTGACAGTTTCAAATAGGAAAATGAAAATCAGGGTTTAGTCGGACAATAGTGATAATTAATATCAGATCAAATCCGCTTAAGTTCTAAAAAAACAATAAAAAATGGCGGGAGAAATGCACGCCATCTGTTTTTATAATAGCCTGATTCCCTGTAACATTTTTCAATAGCCTTCCTCTTTTTTCCCACTTTCCTCAATTATTTTTTTTACGGTTTTTGACAATTGATTTTGATTTTTTTTTACTCTATTTTCAAAGGATTAATTAATCATATTTTCTTAACCGTATTTCGAAAAAAAATAAAAAATTCAGAACATGAAAAAATTTCTATTATTAATCAACCTTTCTCTTTTTGTTGGAGCAAATTCCGTTCATGCCCAATATCCTATTCCTTCCTATAATATCCTGGTAAACAGTTATGCTACTTTCCAGGAACATATCTCTGTCACTCCCAATGAACAAGAAACACGTGGAAAACGTAAGTTGATTGTCAAGGTAACATGTGGCAACTTGTTATTGTCGGCCTGTTCTGCAACGGTATGGGTTTACAGTCTTGACGGCCTCGATGTTCTGGGTCCTTTCCAGGTAACCGATGCCGAGGATTTGAGCGTAGAGATCGACGACAGGGCGTGGGGTACACGGGTTGAAACACAAGACCCAATATTTGTTGATGTATGGATTGAAGAAGAATTGAAATTGCGGTTACCGATTATAAAAATGGAAATGTTGCCTGGGGAAAAATAATTGGATTTCTTAATCAAAACCATCAAATCCGCTTAAGTTCTAAAAAACAAGCAAAAAATGGCGGGAGAAATGCACGCCAACAATTTTTATAATAGCCTGATTCACTGTAATATTTTTAATTAGTCTTTAACTTTTTTCCCACTTTCCTCAGTTATTTTTTTTACGGTTTTTGACAATTGATTATGATGTTTTTATATATTATTTTTCGCCGGTATTAAATCATCAAAAAATCTTAACCGAATTAAAGACACCGATATCAGAGAAAGAAAATTGGCAGAACAAGATTATCAAAGAGAAAAAGCTTTTATGGATGTATTATTTGATAATTCTCCTGAGGCTATATCGGTTTCTGACGAGCAAGGTCGACTTGTCCGTGTCAATGCAAAATTTCTTGAACTTTTCGGATTTGCAAAAGAAGAGGTAATCGGAAATAAGATTGATAAATTAATCGCACGTGGTAAATATTACAAAGAAGCAGTGGAAATAACCCATCATGTAACTCTCTCAGGTAAGACCACCGAATGTGAATCAATCAGATTCCGGAAAGATGGTACTCCTGTTGATGTTTCAATTATTGCAACACCCATTCATGCCGGTGATCTCTTTATTGGAGGATATGGAATCTACCGGAATATCACCGGGCGCAAGCGAGCTGAACTGCAGCTTGCGAGACAAACTGAAGAACTTACCGAACTCAACGCAACAAAAGACAAGTTTTTTTCCATCATCGCACACGATCTTAAAAATCCGTTTAATAACATTTTTGGGATAACAGATATATTGATAACTGATTTTCATGAACTTGATAAAAATTTACTCCTGACATACTTATCAATTATTCAAAACTCTTCTAAACAAGCCTATTCCCTTTTAGAGAATCTGCTTCTATGGGCCCGGGCTCAAACAGGTACCATCGCTTTTCAACCGGAGGTATTTGATCTGCGAAGCAGTATTCTGGGTGTCATTGAACTGTTAGAAACTCAAGCTAAAACGAAACGCATTACCATTTCTTCCTGCATTTCTGATCACTGCTCAATTAATGCGGATAAGAATATGTTTGAGACTATCGTACGGAACCTATTCACAAATGCAATAAAATTCACGCCAAGAAATGGAAAAATCATTGCATCAGTTGTCAAACAAAAAGATCAGGTTGAAATATCGGTCAGAGATACCGGGGTTGGCATCGAGAAAGAGTACATGGAATTCATCTTCAGGATTGAGAAAAAAACGACAACGTTAGGAACTGATAAGGAAACCGGGAGCGGATTGGGATTGATCATATGCAAGGAATTTGTGGAGAAACACGGCGGGAAAATCTGGATGGAGAGTGAACCTGGTCTCGGAAGTAACATCAAATTTACAATTCCTTCATTAAAATAAGTAATGGAATAAAGGACATTCACTTGCAATAACTGAATTGTGTATAACTTAAAGATATAAAAATATGGGATACATGGTCTTGATAACAATAGATTTGCCAAATGCAGCCGATGAACAAAGAACGGCTTTTAATAAAGTATTGGCGAGAAATTGTTGGATAAAGATTAACACCCTGACAACATCATGGGAAGCATCTTTTGAGGATCAAGTTGAAAGAAAACGGGTGATTAATGCTATAAAATGCGATCTGCAAGAAGCTAAGGATGAGAGTAAAGTAGAAAAAGTCGAGTATGCAATACAGATGGACAAGGTGGATGTGATCGTTTCTTCTTTATAAGAATTAAGTAGTCAAACCGGCGACTTTATGTGCACCAAAGGAATTAAAATTGTTGGACATCCCTGTTCCTCTTCGAAAACCTTTGTTGGGGCTTACGCTTACCTTGAAAGAGGGATTCTTAATCATCTTTGACACACCGTACTTGTAAAGCATTATTTTTTGGAGAGTAATAGAGAGAAACACTTTGTGTAGATTCATTTAAGCCACGGGCAAGTGACCTGGTGTTTCCATGTTCAGTTGATGACCAGTACATTGTTGCTTTATTAGGCCCACCAGTTAGGAACCACGTATCATTTTGGTAAAAGATTCCGTGAAGCAAAGCCTGAAATCCATTTGAATTTGGAATTTCTTTTAACTTGTCACCTGCTAATCCCGCAGTACCAAATGAATCGATTAATCCCGCCCATTCTGTTGAATCGGGAATATGCCATTCGGGCGGACAAATCCCTTTGGCAGTATCGGAAATTTCATATTGCGTTAATTCATCCCACTGATATAATCCTCCAAAGAGATTACAATTCGCCAGGCTGTCACCTGAACAATACTTTTCAACCTGGCAGTTGTCTGTCTGTAGTAATGTTCCCGGAACATGATTCCCATAATTCAGGTTAGATCCCATCCAGCATTTACCGTTCGGCAACAAGAAGGTGGGATATGAATGATTGTCCCTGACATCAGTCAGGTATGATCCACAAGAAAATGATGGAGGAGACAAGACATTGATTTTAAATGTTGTAAATGATGTACAATTTGTTGAATTGGTGACAGAGTATTTTATCAGATGAACTCCAGTCCCTGCCATACTGGGAACGAACTTCCCAGTAATTGAGTCAACACCGGTCCCTGAATAGGTACCGTTATACGGGATACAACGTTTTAAAGTATAGGGCCTTGCATGCAAGGTTGTTACTGTATCAGTACAGGGGAAATAAGTAATGACTGGAATTTGTGAAACCTGCATGATGATATTATTACTTGTGTCGGGATTATTTGTAACACAATCCAGATTCGATGTAAGGATGCATGAAACTGTATCATTATTTGCAGACACATAGATAAAGATTTGACTATTTAGCCCTGTATTATTTCCATTGACTCTCCATTGATAAGTAGGATTCGGACCCTCATTTACCGGAATTGCGTTAAAAGTAGTGGCAATCCCCTGACAAACAGGATTTCCCGAGGCAGAAATGGATACACTCACGGGCAAGGGCGGATTAAACGTCATCGTTATTACGTTTGATGTGGCAGGATTGGCCGTTGCACAAGTAGCATTGGAGGTTAATATACAGGTGATTACGTCATTGTTTGAAGGGGTATATGAGTATGTTGGACTGTTGGTTCCAACATTTGTTCCGTTGACTTGCCAATTGTAAATTGGCGTTGATCCTTCGTTAGTTGGATAAGCTATGAAAGTTACATCTGTTCCTGAACAAACTGTATCCTCGGAAGCGGTAATAGAAACGCTCACTGGTAAGAGTGGATTGACCATCATTGTGATTGTATTCGAAGTGGCAGGACTTCCTGTTGCACATGTGGCATTAGAGGTTAGTATACAGGTGATTACGTCATTGTTTGAAGGGGTATATGAGTATGTTGGATTGTTAGTTCCAACATTTGTTCCGTTAGCATGCCACTGGTAATTAGGCGCTGATCCTCCGTTAGTTGGAGTAGCTGTAAAAGTTACATCGGTGCCATTACAGACAGGATTTTCTGATGCCGCGATCGATACACTTACCGGTAAAAGTGGATTGACCGTCATCGTGATCGCGTTCGAAGTGGCAGGATTACCTGTTGCACAAGAGGCATTTGAGGTGAGCACGCAGGTGATCGCATCATTGTTGGAAGGGACAAAAGAGTAATTGGCACTGTTAGTTCCTACATTCAACCCGTTGACTTTCCATTGATAGACGGGCAATGTTCCTTCGTTGACCGGTGTTGCTGTATAAGTGACACTGGTTCCTGAACAGACTGGGTTTTCGCTTGCAGAAATTGATACGCTGACAGGAAGGCTTGGATTGACAGTCATGGTGATGACATTGGAAGAAGCCGGATTTCCCGTTGCACAAGTGGCATTTGAGGTTAGTATACAGGTAATAAGATCATTATTTGAAGGGGTAAATGTGTATGTTGGGCTGTAGGTTCCAACATCCACTCCGTTGACTTTCCATTGATAGACGGGCAATGTTCCTTCGTTGACCGGTGTTGCTGTATAAGTGACACTGGTTCCTGAACAGATCGGGTTTTCGCTTTCAGAAATTGATATGCTGACAGGAAGGCTTGGATTGACAGTCATGGTGATGACATTGGAAGAAGCCGGATTTCCGGTGGCACAATTGGCATTTGAGGTAAGCACGCAGGTGATCGCATCATTGTTGGAAGGGACAAAAGAGTAATTGGCACTGTTTGTTCCTACATTCACCCCGTTGACTTTCCATTGATAGACTGGCAATGTTCCTTCGTTGACCGGAGTTGCTGTGAATGTTACATCTGTTCCTGAACAAACTGTATCTTCAGAAGCAGTAATAGAAACACTCACTGGTAAGAGTGGATTGACCGTCATCGTGATCGCGTTCGAAGTGGCCGGGCTGCCCGTTGAGCAGGTGGTATTGGAGGTTAGGATACAGGTGATTATGTCACTGTTCAAAGGAATATAAGTGAAAGTTGGATTGTTAGTTCCAACATTTGTTCCGTTAACCTTCCACTGATACCCCGGAGATGATCCTCCGTTGGTTGGTGTAGCAGTAAAAGTTACACTTGTGCCGGAGCAGATTGGGTTCTCAGATGCCGAGATTGATACACTCACCGGGGGGTTATCGTTAACCGTCATTGTGATCGTATTTGATGTCGCCGGATTTCCTGTTGCACAAGACAGATTGGATGTCAACACACAAGTAACTATATCCCCGTTTGCTGGTATATATGTATATGTTGGAGCATTTGTACCAACGTTTGCACCATTTACCTTCCAATTATATGAAGGTAAACTGCCTCCGTTTAGAGGAATGGCAGTGAATGTAACACTGGTACCCTGGCATACCGGTCCGGTTGGATTAGCTGAAACAGAGACACTTACATTTGGATTCGATACCACTGAAACTGATGTAGCGTCAGGTAGGCTTGAACAATTCATTGAATCGGTGATCAGGATATAATCGCCCGAGTTCGATGATGTGGTTTCTGGAATTATTGGATTTTGCAAGTCAGATGTAAATCCGTTGGGACCGGTCCAGGAATATAAGGTTCCACCGCTTCCGAAAAGTTTAAGTGTATCTCCCGCACAAACCGGACTATTGCTTGAAGCAGTTGCAAGTGGTTTGTTTCTTTGAGTAATATGAATCGTATCAGAATAAAAACAATCATTTGAATAAGTAACCTCTACCCAGTATGTGCCGGGTTGAGTAACCTGATATATTGAATCAGTGTTTCCATCCTGCCAGAGCCAAGCGATGCCGCCGTTGAAATTTATTGTCGTAAGAAGAAGGGTATCTCCCTCACAGAAGGAGGTGTCCGGTCCTAATCCATAGGAATAATTGGGTGCATTTGAAAATATCCAGCCAGTATTATTTGAAACATCGGTGCTATATCCACCTGCGTAAAACTGAGCTCCACCAGTTGCGTTTTGATCCCGCATTTCCACATAATCAGCTGAAACCGTACCTGAATTCTTTGAAATATTAGACTGTAAACCGGATATATTAGACTGTAATGTTATAGGAAAGCAACCGTTGCCTCGTAAATTTAAGTGATCATTTATTGTTTGTGTTGACCCGCTTTGCAAAAAATAGTATTTACCGGGTGCAAAAGATAATGAATCAAAATTATTGGAGCCTTCTAATAAGCCGTCACATGAGAAATTTACCTTTCGAAATTTTCCGCTTCCACTAATTGTTCCTTGATTCCCATTAAAGTAAACATCCTTTATTGTGTCATTTTGATCAACGAAAATTCTAAAAGATGTATTTGGATTACATGTGATGGAGTTTATTGAGTAATTATTTTTTGCTTCCAGGGATTTATAACATGAATCATTTACGACCAAACTATCAATAGTGACATTAACAGGAGGGCCTAAACCATTATTTAAAATCTCAATGCACCTACCGGATAAGGTCAATTTATTAATATTCACTGGTGCTTGAATGTCAAAATAATCGGCACCTAAGACAGAAATTGTTGTACAGGTGGAGTAATTGTTAGTAAGTTCTATTTCATGAAAAGTAAGCGGTTGATCTCCATTGATAATACAGCTATCAATAGAATAATTGCACTTGATAACTGAGGTGCCTGCATCAAGCATTAGATTTGTGGAATTAAATGTAAAGCCTGTCCAGTTATTAAGTGCATTTATCGTTAGGACAGATGAACCAAGAATCAAAGATCTTTGATTATAACTACCTGAATAAAATTGAACACAGTTGACTGGTTGATTATTTGTGTTAAGTGTGCCAGACCAAAAATATATTCCAGCAGAAGTCGATAAAGCGTCATTTAATGTCCACCCTCCCCCAATCCCCTGAAAATTAATACTACAATGAAAACTATTACCTCCTGATGTGATCGTTTTTCCAAATGAAGTTGCTTCAAAAAGAATTGATCCGATTGTTGATACTGTCATTTCTGGAATAAACTTTAGCGATCCAAAGATGTACAATTCAACACCGTTACCGGTAAAAGTCGGAAAATTTGTTACACCGGTCCAATCCATATCATTGCAGAAAGAATCCCCATAAGTAAGTGTTACTATTTGGTTAGAGGATGAAAAAGAATTGGTATCAAAAAAAACATTATCGTAAGGTGTTGGTACACAAGCTCCTCCGGTTCCTCCGCTGGTCAATGACCAGTGATTGGTCTCATTCCAATTACCGGTACCCCCAACCCAATACAAATTCAGGGGTGTTGGTGAATTTATGACCCATCCAGTATTATTTCCAAGATCAACGCAATTATTCGCCAAAAATGTGGCGCCTCCCATAGCATTCATATCTTTGAGAATAACATAATTTACTGCTACATTTCCGGAGGATTTAAAGATGTTTGCCTGAGTTCCTGCCGGAATAGAAAAAAAAGTAATCCATGCGGAACATGTCCCGTCTGCAATGAATAAATTGTTGATAGTTTGAGTATCGGTTAGATAATAGGTATGCCCCGATGCAAAAGATAACGTATCATAAGTATTGCTCCACCAAATAAATCCATCGCCTGAAAAAATAACTTTTTGAAATTTCGCATTACTCCCATAAATCGACCCACTAGTCCCATTAAATAAAACGGTCTTAATGGTATCATTTTGATCAGCAAAAAGTGAAAATCCCGTATTGGGGTTGCATAAGATTGTATTAATGGAATAATTATTTTCATTTTCAAGACTTTTATTACATTGATCATTGACAATCAAGCTATCAATTTTAACATTTACTGCAGGAGATGAACAAGAATTTACAATTCGAATATCCTGACCAAAAAGTGATAGTTTATGAATGGAAGTATTTACACGGATATCAAAAAAATCAGGTCCAAAACCATAATTTACACAATTTAAAGAGTTATTATAAAGCTCAATATTATTGAATAACACTGATTGGTTTCCGAAGATGAGACAAGTATCTGCAGAATAGTGAATTTTAAAAAGAGATGTTCCTGGATAAATTGTCAAGTTGGATGATTGAATCTTAAATGGTGAAATGTCCCAGGGCGAATTTATTGTCACTATCGAGGACCCAAGGACTAGATATCTGGTATTTAAATTGTTTGAGTAAAACGCAACACAATTAACAGGTTGATTATTCGTATTTAATGTCCCATTTATCAAGGAAAGTATCCCTGATTCGAATGGATCCATTAGTATCCAACCTCCACCAACCCCCTGAAAATAAACATCATTAGTAAAACTCTTTCCTGCTGATACAATAGTCTTACCAGTGGATGTCGATTCAAACATAATCTTACCCTGGAATGTACAATTCATGCCTGGAATAAGCGTCAATGATCCATATATCCGCAAGTTATTTGAGGATGGACCAGATAATGCAGGTGAATTGGAAGTGTTGGTCCAATCCATATTATTACAAATTGCGTTGGCATCATTAATCACTATAATTTGGCCCGGTGTTGAAAATGAATTGGCATCAAAAAATACATTATCAATAGGTGTGGGAATACAGGCACCTCCTGCACCACCGCTCGTCAGTGACCAATGTGTTGGATCACTCCAGTTGCCACCGTTACCTACCCAGAATAAATTCAATGGGGTTGGACCGGTGATGGTCCATCCGGTGTTTCCTCCCATATCAATAGAATTGGTTGAAATAAAGGTGGCCCCTCCGATAGCATTTATATCCCGTAAAATCAGATAATTTGTTGATACAGTCCCGGTTGTTTTCTGAATGTAACACTGAGTTCCGTTTGAGGAAGAATGCAGAAGGATTGATTTTGAGCAGTTCCCTTCTGCAGAGAAGAAATTATTAATGGTTTGTGTATTCCCTGAAGAAAGATAATATTCTTTTCCGGCTGCAAATGACAGCGTATCGAAAGAATTATTCCCATTGATAATTCCATTTCCGGAATAAATAACCTTGTGGAATTTGGCATCATTCCCATTGATCGTCCCGCAAGTTCCATTAAAGAAAATATTTTGGATCGTATCATTCTGATCTGCATGTATGATACAATTCGTGCCTGGCCCACTCAATATTGTATTAATGGATAAATTATTCTTATCGGAAATACTTTTTTCACAGGTATCAGCAACCACTAGACTGTCAATTTTAACATTAACAGCATCAGTTGAACCATTATTTAACACTTGAATATATTTGCCTGACAGAGTTAATTTATGAATTGACGTTTTAACCCTTATGTCAAAATAATCGGCACCCAATACAGATATATCAGTGCAGCTTGAGGATGTATTAATAAGCTCAAGGTTATAAAATGCTAATGGTCGATTCCCTGATAGTAACAATGTATCAGCATTATAAAAGATTTTTAACACTGAAGTTCCCGCGTCAAGTGTAAAGTTTGTTGAATTAATGGTTAAACCGGGATTGGCTAAGGGTGGAATTATCGTAATTACTGATGAACCAAGGATGAGTGTTCTATCATCTGTCGTACTGGAATAAAATCCTGCACAGCTTATCGATTGACTATTTGTATTGAGAGAGCCTGAATTGAAGAAAAGCCAGTATGATACAGTTAACGCATCCGTCAAAGACCATCCTCCGCCTATCCCCTGGAAAATGACATTAGTAAGGGTTTTACCTGAAGATGTAATAGTTTTTCCAAGTGAAGTTGCCTCAAAATAAATCTCACCAGAATAATTCCAGTTCATATCCGGTATCAGGATCAACGATCCATAAATCCTGAATTCAAATCCACCTGTAAATGCGGGATTGAATTGCGAACCGGTCCAGTTCATATCGCGGCAAACCGAATTAACCGCATCAATTGTAACAACATGGTTGGTTGCGTTAAAGGAATTTGCATCAAAGAAGACATCATCAAAGGGAGTCGGTACCTGCAGGTAATTTGTCGATCCCCCGGAAGTAGTTACCCAATGATTAATATCCGACCAGTTGCCGGTTCCGCCGACCCAATAATAGTTACTGGCAATTGATTTATATGGGCATAAATCAATTATCCAGATTATTATCAACCCGAAAAGGATTTTTCTTAACAAGAATAGATAAGTAAATTCAACAATAGTATTTTATGAAATGTATATCTTAGACAATCTACTCATAAAGCCTGATTTTACATTTAGGAGTAAAAGTCAGGTGAAAGTTAAGTCAAAGTTAGACTTTTTATTTTAATACCAGCTAAGGAAATTTTTTTCTGATGAAATTTCTTCACGAAGGTTCAATGGATTTCTTATTCTGACTTTTTAAGTTACTTCGGTCCCGGATTGACTTGACGAACGTTATAGTCAGTAGTTTCAAGTATTCAAAACCAGAAGGGCTGGCATGCATCAACGAAAATGGAATTTTATCAAATTCAGTTTTACTGGATCAAAATTATCCGAATCCTTTCACTTCACACACGACAATTCCATACCACTTTGCAAGCCCGGATCATGGAACCAAAACAGCACACTTTGTCCCGTTGACCAACCTCAGGGAGTGTCGCAGGTTTTCAGACATCCCGTTTAGAATTCCATACAATACTTCATACCGAAGATTGCCAATATCGTCCCGGCAGTCATGCCAGACAATTACCGACCCCCGGTGGATAAGATACCGGAGAACATTTTGTGTATCGCAGCGGATATATTCGTACCGGTGGTCTCCGTCGATAAAGAGGACATCGAATTTCCCGGCCCGGGAGAACCGGAAATGCTGCGAATTGCCTCGCAGGAAGGTGATATGGCCGGGTGCATTTGTGATTTCAGGTGGACAAATATCAAGAGTATGACATTCGGCGGCAACTCCGGCAACTGCCATCACGCTGGTCCCAAGCCAGGTTCCGATTTCAAAATAACGGCAATCCGTGAATGCATTACAATATGCCCGTAATAGCGTGAGGTCACCGCCTGTGCATCCACCTTCGTAAATATAATTACTTTCATTTATAGGCAAAATCTTCCCCGTGATCGATTCAAGGCTGATCGTCGTTATATCCAGTATGTTCCCGAATCGCCGATCCCATCGATTTTCCCAATATCTTCCTTCATCTTCTTCCAGGTGTCTCCTTGATACCCTTTTGAATTGTTCCGGCCGAAAAAGAGAAAGGTTCATTCAGAGGGAGTGTTATGTCCAAAAATATTACAGAACACCTTACAGTAGCGCTCCATAGAGAACTGGCAAGCACTTTGAAGTACCTGCTTAGATAGTTCAATGTATTTATCTTCAGCCATCCCGCCGATCTGGAGGATTCTCTTTTGGAACTCCATCGGGTTGTCACAGAAATAGCCATTGACGCCCTCCTCAACGACATTGATACTTTCCCCTACCCGGCTTGCAAGTACCGGAATTCCACAAGATATGCACTGTTTTATTTTGAAGGCCGACTTGGCCCGATTATACTCTGTATCGAGCAGGGGTGAGATACCAATGTCAAATTCGCAAAGCCTACGATAAACCGATGTTTCGTTGAGCCAATTAATGTCATCAGGCATCTCAAGCGTGATCATCGGGTTTCCCGATAATATCCGCAATAGTTCTTTTCGGTGCGTTTCATTTGTAATCCCCAGAATCACCATCCGGACGGGAATTGTAATTCTTTCCAGTGAAGGACAGAACAATTCGAGAAAGCTCTCCCGATGAGCGTTGTAGAATCCAATCCAACCAACCGTGAGAATCTTACTACGCCCTGATTTAACTATCCCATGAGGAATAACTGGCGAGGGATTAAGCTCGATATGCGTGTTGAACCTATGGGCAAATTCCGTCAATCCTCTGCTTCCTGTAATGATCATCGCTGAATGTTGAAGGAAAAAATGGATTGTGGAAGGCGGGAATTTTAAGTAGTAAGCATCGTCGATATCATATACCGTATTGGTCTGCCGTACAAAGAGCAACACTTTCAGGGCCGTTGCGTAAATACCACGGGTATATATCTTCTGGAAAACGATAAGGTCATTTTTTCCGCAGAAAAATAAGGCGGAAAAATATACTCCCACGAAATGCAGGATGTTACCAGGTGAATAACCCGGCATGACGAATGAATACGGGATACCTTCGATCATGTTAAGGTATTCCAGGAAATACCTTCCTCTGTACCGCACGCAAGGACCAGCCATATTGTAGTGAGCAAACCAGTAAATGTGACGAATCTTCATAGGTCGGTCAGGATCGTTCAAAATTAAGATATTTTTACCTGCAGGTTTCTCTTCAGATGACATCCGTATTGTTTCTCAGTCGCCGGTACCACTCACCCAGTATAAATCTAAAGGGGTCGCAGAATTGATGGTCCATCCGGTAAGGTATTATCTCCCTCAATATTTCCATTACCGGCATACAAGACTTTGTGGAGCTTAGCTCCATTCCCGCTAATTTCTCCCAGGATTCCATTGAAGAATATGTTTTGAATTGTGTCATATTGATCAGCACTTAATGAAAATCTCGTATTTATATTACATAAAATGGTATTTATCGAATAATTATTTTGATTTTGAATAATTTGGGTGCAGTTATTCACAATCAGGCTGTCAATTTTAACATCAACAATATTTGTTGAATCATTTAATATGCATACATATTGGCCAGAAACAGTTAATTTATGCATGGAGGTTTTTGACCGAATATCGAAAAAATCGGCTCCAGACTGAGGCAACGGAGAACAGTTTGGTGGGGAGTTATTAATCAGTTCCAAATCATAGAAATAGATGGGTTGATTTCCAGTGATCAGACAGGTATCTCCGGAATAATAGATTTTAAAAACAGAAGTTCCTGGATTCAGCGTAAGGTTTGTGGAATTAATCGTAAGCCCAGACACGTTCTGGCCTGCACTGATGGTCAGAACGGATGAACCGAGGATGAGAGATCTTACATTTTCCGAATTGGAGTAAAATTGAAAGCAATTAACCAGTTGATTATTTGTGTTGAGTGAACCTGATATCAGGTTAAGATTTCCAGAAATATTGAAAGTATTGGTCAATGTCCAACCACCTCCTATCCCCTGAAAATAAATATAGTTTAAGAAAGTTTTTTCAGCCGATGTAATGATCTTTCCAAGTGAAGTTGCCTCATAATAAATCTCACCAGAATAATTCCAATTCAGGTTCGGTATCAGAATCAACGATCCATAAATCCTGAATTCAAATCCACCAGTAAACTCAGGATTGAAAAGCGAACCGTTCCAGTTCATATCCCTGCAGACATAATTTGTCGCATCAACAGTTACGGTCTGATTCGGCCCAGAAAAGGAATTTGCATCAAAGAAAACATCATCAAAGGGAGTTGGAACCTGTAAGTAATTTGTCGTTCCCCCTGAAGTTGTTGCCCAATGGTTGATATCAGACCAGTTGCCACTGCCGCCTACCCAATAATAGTTACTGGCAATTGATTTATATGGACATAAATCAATTATCCAGATTATTATCAAACCGAAAAGGATTTTTCTTAACAAGAATAGATAAGTAAATTCAACAATAGTATTTTATGAAATGTATATCTAAGACAATCTACTCATAAACCCTGATTTTACATTTAGGAGTAAAAGTTACGTGAAAGTTAAGTCAAAGTTAGACTTTTTATTTTAATACCAGCTAAGGAAATTTTTTTCTGATGAAATTTCTTCACGAAGGCTCAATGGATTTCTTATTCTGACTTTTTAAGTTACTTCGGTCACGGATTGACCTGACTACCGTTACAGTCAGTAGTTTCGAGTATTCAAAACCAGAAGGGCAGGCAGGTATCAACTAAAATGGAATTTTATCAAATTCAGTTTTACTGGATCAAAATTATCCGAATCCTTTCACTTCACACACGACCATTCCATAACACCTTGCAAGCCCGGGTCATGGAACCCTTAAGGTACTTGATTGTCTTGGAAAATAAGTGATCACTCTTGTTAATGAAAAACAATCTTCCGGTGATTATGAAGTTGTTTTCGATGTTACTGGTTTGCCAGGAGGAGTATATTTTTATCAGCTCCTGACAGAAGGAAGTTCATTTCCAACATCCCGGTGAAATGTGGTAAAATTATAAAGAATGAATATACCGGTAATGATATTTCAAAAGAGATAGCAAAACAGCTCTCACTCACCTTCATAACTCCCATATGTTAGTCCGGTTGAAAGTAACCGGGATTTGCTTGTCAATATGGTGATTCTGACAATGACAGTTCAAATTTTACTCAGATAATTCTGTTCGATCGTTATGTTCCGAACTACGACAGCTTTGATGTGTTTGGTGGTTATAATCTTCAGGCTGCATCAAAAAATTATTTCAGAAAAATCTATCTTGCGACTTCATTAAATACAGAATATCAGCCTGATATTGCATTTAATCCATATGAAGAGAAATTCATGTCAACCTATTTCGACGGTACCGAGAAAAAGCTCCTGTTTTTGACTTCCGATAAAAATTTGACGAATCCCGATAGCTGGACCATAGTTTCGCCTGGGTATAATGACAGCACAAATTTTGATTCACCTGTTCCCAAGGTCATTTGTCATGATCAAAAACAGGCCGGGGCCAACGTATGGACCGCAAGAAGGTTAATTCGCGGCCCACTTCCAACCCGGAATAAGCCTTATCAGCTTCCCCTCTTTCCTGATCTCATCCTCCTGGTCGTAAGTAATGATACAACCTTCATTGAGCTTTAACTTGTTCATGGCCTCCCGAAGGCCTTCGATCTCCCTTTTTTCATTGTGCGCCCGTATCTCCCAGGAAACCTGCAAGGCAGAATATCTGCCTTTTTTTTCATGACAGATGAAATCGCATTCTTTTTTTCCTTTGAAATACCATACCCTTTTCCCTGACCGCCGGAGGTTAAGATAAACCGTATTCTCCAGTAAATTTCCCCGGTCAGGAGAAGCGGAAACAGAAAAAAAACCGGCAAGACCCTGATCAACGGCATAGACCTTGCGTGGATTCACCGCCTGTACTTTAAGCGATGTATCGTAACGGGGCACCATGAAGATCAGATATGCATCCATCAGGTAATTCATAAATTCCATCACAGAGGAAGCGGAACCAATGCCATACGTATTTTTCAGCTTGTTGAAAGAGACCTCCCTGCCGGTATTACTCAACAGGAACTGAACGATTCTCCTGTAAACCTCCTGATTACGAATATTGTATCGGGAAAAGATGTCGCGTATCAGAATATCAGAAACAAGAGTCGACAGCATTTCCTTTTTATCCATGCTTAAAAAACCCGGAAATCCTCCTTTCGATATGTATGATAAAAACGAATCGGGACCGGGCGCTACGCCGAAATAATTCAGGAACTCGGTATATGAAAAGGGAAATACCTCAAAGTCCAGGTGCCTTCCGGTGAGTTTCGTGCCGAGTTCCCTGCTTAAGAGCCGGGCATTCGAACCGGTTATTATTACAGTCTTTTTTTTATCGATGGCATCCCTGACATACCGTTCCCATCCAGGAACATTCTGGATCTCGTCGAAAAATAAAAACTGACGGTCGCCAAATAACTCAATAAAAAGTTCTTCAAGGATCAAAAAATCACCAGTCTCAAAACCAGCGGTACGGCTGTCTTCAAAATTAAAATAGTTTACCGAGCGATGAATCCTCATCATTTGCTTCAGCAGGGTGCTTTTACCGCAACGTCTGACCCCAGTCAAAATATATCCGAAGGGTTTAAGCGATTCAAGACCGCTCAACTGTTCACGCGGTATCTCCCGCTCTTCCTCTGCGAGCCACTCCTGCTGGGAAAGTATGATCGACTTTAAAACTTCTTTAAACATGGCGTTTTTTACAAATATAAGATAATTTACATTATAAAAGTATATTATCTTACGATACTATCGTAAAGTATTCTTTTCATGTTCTACTCTTTTCTCCAATTTGGCTGCCGGGAGTTATTTCTATTTCGTAAAATCGGAAGATTTTTTTTCTACTGTCACACAAAATATGAATCGAAAGACAGGGAAGTCAGTGGTTGTGAGATGAGGTTAACGTTAAATGATATCTATTAATTTTGTCAATCAGTTTGTTAATCAAACTTAATCCATTTACCAAAGCCAATACATTTTCCACCACTTACAAACTGATAAAGATAGACCCCGGAGGGTAGAAAAGAGGTCTCAATCTCAGTTTTATAATCACGAATAGTAGTTTCAAGGACAGTTTTACCTGTCAAGTCGCGGATAATTAATGTTGCTTCCTTGTATTGAATTCCCAACAAAGAAATCAAAAAACCATTACCAGGATTAGGATAAAGAATTCCATCTTGCGTGTAACTATATCTATTTTCGTCTGTGCCTGCAATAACTCCTGAAGAATCTGTTTTAATGACAAAAATTGACTTCTTATAATCATCAGGTAGATTGTAGTCATACCTATCACCCGCAATGAGAATGCCTTCATCAGAAGTTCCAATGATCGAAAAAGGAGTATAAACCGCATCCCCACCGTAAAAATGATGGCTGATAATATTCAAGTTTGTGTCCATTTTAGTTAGTTGGATCCAGGTTGGAGTTTGTTGCCACGGATATGTAGCAGGATCAATATTATACATTCCAACAACATAAATGCCATTATGTGCTACTACGGTATTTGTTTTTCCGCCTGCATACAAGATTGTATCGGGATTATTGAAATATTCAATGCTTTTAAGGGTATCATCATCGTTCGTCATTTGATAAACAAAAATGCGTTCTTTGGCATTTTCATGTCCGGGTCTTCCCGCTCCGGTTAGGAGAAATGAAGAATCATTATATGGGGTGGCACAGATTGAAACTACAATAGATGGGGGCCCTTCTGTCGTGTTCAAGTATTCCAGGTCTTTATCAAGGGTAAGGATCTTGCTTGGATTTGTTTTTTGTAAAAGGGGTCCGATATAAAACACTTTGAAGATCGAGTCTTTCTCAATATAGATAAAATCTTGCGGGAAATGAACGATACCTGCAGGTGAATGATATGATCTGACACTGTCAAATGGAAGACGAATCATCGTCAAAGCTATTTGAGTTGAAGAATTGGGCTGACAATAAAGGCTTAGAATACAAAGAAGGCTATCGAAGATTATTTCTGGTCGCCAGGTGAGATGGGCTTCATCTGGTGCGGAAAAGTATGACCTGTGTGAAACTATATCAAGGTTATTATTGATTATATGTAAAGTCATTGCATTTAAAATCGTATCCTGATTCCAATGATTTGTATAGCCACCAACAATATATTTATCGGAGTTTGGGTAAGTAATAATAAAGTCAGCACGGCTGATGTTTCCTGTTTCGCCAAGCATGGTGTCTTTAACGACTATCCCATCATGACCGATTTTAAATATTAACTCAAATGTGGTATCTTCAACATATGAAAATGCTCTTTCACCGACAAGTAGATAGTTCCCATCAGTCAACTCTGTTGCATCAAAAACCTGGTCAGAATAAGGAGTTTCATAAATTTTAAAAAAGGTAGTTTGCGCCTGAATTTTCATCAGAAATAAAAAGAAAAGAGAAAAAATGATTGGGTTTATTTTTATTACAAGTGACATTTCATTTTAATTTTCTATTATTCTTTTGAATCCTTGTTCATAGCAGCTATTAACCAGTCCGTGTACCATTATTATAAACCACTCTGAGGCCCAGGGGTAGGTTTTATCACTTAGTTTGCGGCGGGTGGTCGAGGTTGACATTTACGGATGCTTTCAAGGTCTGATTATTTAAGGGTGATTTGAAATTTGCACAACAATTTGCATAAAAATTTACAAAAATGATTACTTTTTTTTCATTGGATTGCAAAATAAATTTTAGGTAGGAGGTAAAAAATAATCCGGAAAACCTTGTTTTACTTTGATTTTCCGGGCTATTCCGATGAAATCGGATGAACTTCGCGTTGAGCGGAAAACGGGATTCGAACCCGCGACCCTCAGCTTGGGAAGCTGAGTTCATATTTTTGAATGATTAGTATTTACAAATGTTTCAGATAGCGTTGTGGATATTTGCCTAACAATTTGCCTAACATACCTTTCATTAATTATCTTCTGTTTTCATCGTTTGAATCGTATTTCTGCAGAAAAGTACGAATCTCAAACAGTGTTTTTTGAATTTGTTCGGGAGTTGGAATAACCGGCGCCCAGGAGAGTTGAGATAATTCTGATTCATAGGTACTGGCAAGCGTTCTCCAAAAGTGATCGATATCATTAAACAAAGGACATTCCGATAAAGAGTGGGATAACCATTCGCCGGTGAAGGTTGAATTAGCCCTATCATCCTTTATGACCAAGTCGACCAATTTAAAAGATTCATTCGAAAGTAAAGTGGCATGAAGATCGGGAAGATTGTATAGTTTGTCGATGTCATAAAAGTGTCGAATCTTGTTCCTCAATCCGTCCGGTCCATTGTAGGAAAGCCGAACAATTGATAAAAGCTTTTCGAAGAAGGTGCGTTCACGGGTTAACACCTGTAATTTAAATGGGCGTAACGAGTACCTTTCAATTAAATCCACAAAACCTTTCTTCCTGAGGAAAATTGAAACGTAAGATTCGATGCTTACCACCTGGAAAGGAACCGGGTTTGTGAATGTATTTATTTCAAGCTGGATTTCCTCTTTGACGTTTCCAAGATCCTTCATTGAGTTTGTGTTGGGATACTTGTAAAATGTCTTTCGATTTCTACCCTTCTTTTCTTCTGACGGGTGGTTGGGTATGTATTCTAAACCTTTGGTGATAATTCCTTCGATCGACTTAAGGATTTTCTTCAGACTGGAATCACTTATCCCCTCCCCTTTCAGTATCGCCATATCAACATCTTCCGAAAACCGGTCGATACAATTATAGGCCTTTGATAACGAGGTTCCGCCTTTGAAAACAACCAGATTATGGTATTCAGAAAAAGCCAGATTCTGAAGGATCATTGTCACCCAGTAGTCCTTTTCAACCAAAACAAATCGCATTCCAAGAGCTTCTGAAGCGCCCTGCAATGCTTCACGAAACTCTGGTGCCTGGTGAAAAGTCATTGAATGTTCCATTTCGATTTGTTTGGCAGTAACTCAGGATCGATTCCGAAGCGATATTTCGACAACGGGTTAAGGGATTTATACAAAGATACGACACTGATCTCAGAAAACTGGTATTCGATAATGGCACCAAGCAAAGCGCGCGTGGATGGAGGATAATTGAATGATAAACGGATTATCTTCCGAAGATCTCTGCTTTCAAGCTTTTTTAGATTGTATGACAGGATCGATAAAGATTCATTGACGGTGGCATCGGGGATAGATTTTATGGACCTCATAGCATCCAGTATCTGCAGTAGCTTCACTTCCTCCGCGGAGAATTGGAAATTCCGTTTAACAAATTTGATTCTGTAGCCCTGGAATTCTTTTGCCTGTTGGTTGGATCTACGGGCAATTGTAAGAGAATTTGAGACCTGAGATGTCAGGCCAATGGAATTGAAAGCCGCCAGACCAGTTAAATAACCGATGGTTTTGTCACCGACCTTGGTAAGAGATCTGACCACCTGGTTTTCATCGGGCTGCAGATTACCAAAAACGGACTTCTGTGGTTTGTAATATTTTCCCCTTGAGAGCCGGACAATCTGACCTTCTATCGTCAGGCGGCTTAGTGATTTAGCCAGAGCCGAAAATTCTTTACCCTGCAAAGGAAAAACTGAATAATCGAATACTATACCTGGCGGGAAACTATCTATGCTTTTCTTTACCATGGATCCGATTGATATCATTATTATTAATAAAAACGGATGCAAAGATAAGCAAAGTAAAGCAATTTGTCAAGTTTATAATAATATTTACTTGACATTTACAGCAAATATTTCCTCCCTAAAGATTGATTGATAGCTGTTTGTGGACCCTGTCCTTTATGAATCCCATTTTTATGGTAAAGACCTTCACTTCATTCAGGGCAACGAAATTGTCGAGCTCCAGTTGAGTGGCGAAATAATATACTGCAAGGAGTTTGGTGCCCGGGACTTTCATTGTCAACCGGTGAACTATTTTGTCCTTGGGTGACAAGTTCTGTGCTTCATTGCCTGTTGAGCTGGATAATGGATTCATTCTGACCTCCGCTTTATATGATTATTTGCATGAATTGGGAAAATTGAAAATCTTAGGCACCCAATCAGCGGAGTAAATTTTAAAGCGCAGCGTTTATCAAGGCTGCCGGTCATTTTTATTCCATAAGAAGAAAATTGAAGATTTATAAAAATGAAGGCACCCGGAGGGCCTGGCCTTGAGAATTAAAATTTACGAAGCTATCTTTGAATAAGATTTGCAATTTAAGAATGGGATTGAGCACTGATTGGATAGGAAATTCAACGGTGCCGGAATCACTTTTTGAACTTTAAAATCAGAAAAGTGATAAACAGGAAGGTAAATACCACCCCTCCGATTATCCAGGGTAATCTGGAAATCAAATTATCCCACTTGTCCTGCCTGACAATTTTAATCTTTTCGACCGGGATAGCTCGGTGAACTATTACCGTGTCTGATTTGCATTTACCGCGAATATAAAGAGTGTCATGGATGCGCTTGAGAGTTATTTCCATGCGATCCTTTTGCAGTACGACGGTATCGCGAATGCTGTCTAGATGGATGATGGTATCGGCTTCGACCTGAGGAGTGACAAGGATTTCGTTGATGATGATGGTATCGGAGACCTTCAATTCCGGGTGAAGTGCAAGGAGGCGGTTCAGGCGTTGGGTTGGTGAACAACCGGTTGCAGCTATAAGAAAAATCAGGATGGTGGCGAATGGTTTCATGGGTGGGGTTTTTGAACGTCGAATATTGATTGCGAATTGTGAAACAGAAACAGATTACAGATAGTTGTTCAGCCTGTTGAACCATCCGCGTACAAAACGCTGTTGTGAAGGATCCTTTTTGATGAGGTTCATGATAAATGCAACCCTGGCATTGTAGATCCGGATGAGGAACTGGTAAGGATTTGAATTATTCACCGCTTTCAGGGTTACTCTACCAACAATGCCATCGGCCGGTACCCGGAGGATCCGCTGGGGAATGACAATTCCCCATTTTCCGCTGCACCAGAGCCAATCGACCAGAATATCAGCGACTTTCTGGTTTTTGATATCATCGGCATGCCAGCGATCCCAGTAGCATTTTTTTAATACCACCATAGCATCTTCGATTGTCAATAACCGGACATCTTCAATATCGATGTCGTTATCACCGTCTTTATCGTACCCGACTTGACGCCAGGTGGAAAGAGTGATTCCGCGATTTGTAGGTCCTCCACGGTCAATTGGATCATTGGAAAAGAAACCTTCGCTAAGAAAAAGCTTTGTCGCCAGATGATTTATGTTTGCCATGATATTAACTCTTAAATGATAAAATAAGGGGTTAAAAAAATATGGATTATGGTCGGGAGGTTACTTTAAGGACGGTATCCTTGACATACAGAAGTCCAAGGATGGTGGGGAAAAAGGCGGAAAACTCACCCAGGGTGATGATCCGCATAAACAGTAGGACGACTGCCGTGGCCAAAAGAATGAGCCCGAGGACAGTAGTTTTCCAATTATTTAAAATTCTTTCCTTCATATTAATTGGTTTTTCTCAGGTAAATCTGAATTTCGTCAATACGCTTGAGTATCTCCTTTGTATCTGATTTAATGTCAGACCGGATGAGGTCGAAGTTCTTTGAGTTATCTGCTTTGTGCATAAATAGGTCCTGCTTGAGATTGGTAATCTCCACATTAAGTTCTGCCAACCGTATTTCCATGTGAACCCAGATGGAGATGATAGCAAGCAGGAAAGTAACCAGACTGATTGCCTGGGGAAGCGGCAGACCTAATATGTGAGATTTCATTGTCATTTTGGAAGTTTTTTCATTGGATTTTAAAAAGATGCCCCGGATCCTTTATCCAGGGGCATCTTAAAAACACTAAGCCAGAACTGTACTTGCTGCATCGCATCCGGCTTTGAATTGGATGATTGTTTGAGGGTTACCCGAAACAATCTTCGAGTAATCGAATGTGACAACATGAAGGGCGGTAAGGGTTCCAACCCAATCAGCCGGTAAGGTAACAATGGTCGATCCAGATCCGCGAGACTCCTTGTCGGGAAAAATCATCACCTTATTCGTGGTGACGTTGATAAGAATGAAGGTAAGAAGGGCAGCCAATTCATCGGGGTTATTCGAGTTTGGTTCCCACATGATTTCCATTGATTGAGCGGCTTGACCTTCAAGGGAGACACTGGATACAGAACTACCTTCAATATCACAAAAAACGACTTTCGTGTGATCAAGTTCCGGAGGATCGCCTGAAAAGGCGGTCTTCAGGATGAGGCTGACAATTCTGTTGAATGGCGACATGTCTTTGAGTCGACCGGCATAAGCAGCATTGATTAGGGGTAATACCTGACGTACCAGGTTAACGACAGTCAGAAATTTATTCCGTTGACTGGACTGAGCAGGTGTGTTGGGGTTCTTCATTCCAGCGGGCTTGGTACGCATTGTATTCTGGCCAAACTGTTTGGAAAAGACGGCGGTCCCGAACATATTCCGGGTCCTGCCTGTAATTGGGTTTTGAACGATTGCCATGGTGATTGGTTTTAAGGTTAATACTTTACGTGGACTTGGTACGGACTTGATAAGGTTTGAATAGATCCGGATAGGTACAAAGATACCATCAGATAGAGAGTAAATCATTATAATACATTGGTTATATGTACATTATGAATGATTATACATTAATTTGCTCTGGTTTACTTAATGAATGAAACACGAGGAAATATGATTTCCGGAAATAGGTCAATGCTATCGTTTAAGGCCAAGTAAACTGCCACTTTATGAGCCCGAGGGACGAGGGCGAAATAATGTGGCAGTAACTGTCCGGGATACTGAGAAATTTGCTGAAAATAACCTGCCACGCTCTTCAGTGGCTGGTTATTGGTGGTGAATGTTCGTTTACCTGCTCAAACTTCTTAAAAGGCAATGCATTTATCGGTGCCGGAACCAGGAACAGGGATGGCAGTAACTCATTAAAGTAACTTTTATGGAGGGTGAACGGAGCGCTCTTGACATGCACGGATGGTATTCAGTATTGATTCTGGTAAAGAGAATTGGTGCATGGCAAGGGCGCATAGTGAAGCCTGGAATAACAAGTTATCTTTAATGGGTTACAGATTGAGGTAAAAATGCTTTGCCATACTCGTTGAACTGAATCTCACTGACAGCTTGATTAGCAGGCATGGGAAACTTGCTGGACCCGATGGGAGGTGGTTGCCGCGTTTCAGGCAATCCACCGGAATGAGAGGTACAGCAGGTTGCCCGAAAGGATTTGTGTCCGGAATAAGAAAACTGTTGCCTGCCTCCGTTATTTTTTCAACGGGGGCAGGCATTGACGAATGAGGGTGTTCCTGTGCTGCCGGTAATTTTAGGTAGAGGGTAATGAGCGGCGAGGATTGGGCTGGAGGAGTGATATTTTGAAATGCCAGAGGCTACACCAGCCCAAGACTGTGCAAGCCGCGAATGGTAATAACCGATCATGCAGGCAGCAATTCTTAAAAAACTCGTTTTACCGGCTCCTAACACCATTACAAAGCGTTTCCCGAACTTCTTGTTCTTCTAACGGGGATATTTAACATAATTGGGTTATAGGACAAGCCACACCCGGAAAAATAAAAAATATGTGGCTTGTACTATAACATCATGTTATGTTAATATAGCCCCCTCTCGTCCTACAAAAGGAAGGTGAATGCTGAATACCAGGGATGAAATTTAGGAAATAGAAATCATTTCATGTTGTTATTTATCTTCATCAATACTTGCAGGGTCCTATGGTCTTTGTCACCAAAATAAAGAAATATTATTCCAAAAAAATATCTTTTTTTACCCTGGATTCAATCCGTTTATAATTACTATTTTATTACTACATTTAACATCCTCATTTTTAAAACATAAGAAGTTATGTTGAAACCAATACATATTTTTTCATGCCATATTGATTGTCAGGAATATGTTTGGTAACAATTAAGTCATCTAGATATATCGATGTACTGTTGGAATAACGCAACAAAATGCTACCAAAAATCGAAAATGTAGAAGAAATAATCAAAACTCACTCAAAAGGTAACCATATTGATCAATTTTGTCACAAAACGGATAAAGCCGGTACATATTGAAAAGTTTTCAGAAAAAGAACTTGTAAAGGGATTGGAGCATGGAGATTGTAAGATCATCTCTTTTCTTTATAATAGAAACATCACCGCCATAAGAAAAATGGCAAACCAGTATCCAAATATGATTTTTGAAGCAGAAGATGTTCTCCAAGAAGGAATGACTAGAATTATAATGAATATCCGGAGTGGTAAATTCCAAGGAAAAAGCTCAATTCACTCGTATCTTTACGGTATCTGCAGGAATATTTGCTTTAAGCAGTTTGACGGAGTCACAACGGTTTCAATGAACAATTGGGTACCTGAACTTGCCGACGTGAACGATTCAGATTACTTTGACCTTCTTCAAGTGGTTATCGACGCAAAAGGTAAGTTGGATGAAAAATGTGTCGAAATTATTAATTTACGCTTCCGGCTTAAAGACAAACAGGCAAGTACCAGCGCCAATAGTAAACTGATGGATTTTGAACATATCGCCGAACTGATCGGAATCAAAGCGGATAATGCGCGGCAACGATTTTCCAGATGCCTTGAAAAACTTATATATGCTGTAAAAAACGCACCGGGGATTGATGATTTATTAACCAGTGGTAGTTATGGAAACTGATCCGAAAGATATTGAACTGATCGAACGGTTCCTGGATAATAAACTCTCGAAGGAAGAGAGTTCCGATTTCTTTAAACGGGTTAATGAAGACAGAGAATTTGCCAAGTTGGTTAAACTTAGGGAGGTAATGCCGGATCTGCTAAAGGATGCGGATAATTACCGGAAAATTCGGGAGGAAGTAAAGTCAACACTGAATTTTCAGGGTGGCAAATGGCTCTTTTTTCACAACCCTGCTCAAATGGCCCTGGCGGCTGTCATATTGCTCTTGATTGCAACCGTAGTTATCTTTTTCGTAACCAAGGAACATGGAATCCTTCCCTTTATTAAAAACGACAATCTCGTTAAGAAGAATGATACGCTAATGATCCAAAAGAAAGGTGGTCCTGATTTTAAAGCAAACAAAGATATCTATTACAGCCCTTTGAACGGATCTGTTTTCATCTCATCAGATAAGATAATTTTCAGATGGAAACCGGTTCACGATAGCACATTTCAATTCATGATTTTTCTTAAAGAACAGACTATTCCAGTTTATCACAAGGAAATTCACCATGGGCAGGATTCAATTTTACTTCCTCCGGGGACAATCAAACCGGGAGAATACCAATGGTATATTGGAGATAAAAAAATTAAACATTCCTTTATCATAAAACCAGCTGTCAGGTAGTCCGATGAAAAAATTCATTTTCATAGCATCACTTGTATCCCTGTTTATCCCCGGCATGATTGGTTTTGCACAGGATAAAAGTTACAAGGATAGTCTCCAGAAACAGTTTCAGGATTCTAAAAACAGCTATCAAAGAGATTTTGACGGGTTTAAAAACCAAAACGATTCACTGTTCCTATCCTATCTCAACCAAACCTGGAAAGAATTTAAGGTGTTTAAACAGGATAGAAAACCTAGGCCAAAGCCCCTTGTGCAACCGATGGCTCCAAAGATCATTGATAATATAGAGCTCCCGAAACCGGTACAGATAATCGAAATCCAGGATCGAGACAGTATAAGAGTTCAGCCTGGGGAACAACCTCCGTCTTTAAACAACATTGAAAATATCTCGACTGAAATCGATTACTTCGAGTTTTTTGGCCAGAAGGTAGGAATCTCAAAGTCTGGGTATAGACCAATCGTTGCTCCTGATACCAGGGCTCGCATTATTAAATTCTTTGAAACCTATGCGCAAAGCGATCGCCTGAAAAAAATCACCAGGGAACTTTATATACTTTCAACAACAAAGCAACTAAACGACTGGGGTTTTTTCTACTTGCTTAGGATTGCCTCGGCTTCTGTTTTCAAGGATGTGAATGATCAGGTGCTGTTCACCTGGGCCAGCCTTCAGAAATGTGGCTTCGATGTAAAGGCTGCCTACAATAAAGAAGATATTTTTTTACTTGCGGCATTCAAAGAGAAACTTTTCAGCATGTTTTACATTCGCATTTCAGGCAAAAACTACGACTTGTTGAATTTTCCTGATCAGGCCTCCATTGCTGATGGGGTCCAATCCTACGAATCAGAGTATCCAGGCCATGTGCAACCACTGTCAGCTTTCCTGAACCAGCTACCCAAGTTTGCCAATCATCCGGAATACAAAAACCTTTACTTTGAAAAGGACACCATAACAGTAGCTTTAAACATCAACCTTATTGATTTTTTTAGAGATTATCCCGCCTGTGAACTTGTGGTATACTTCAATACCCCGGTTTCTCAGCATGCTATGAAATCTTTAGACAGGATATTGATTCCCTTGTTCTCAGGCAAATCAGAGAAGGAGAAGGTCGCCTTACTGTTAAAAATGTTGCATGAAAGTTTCCTTTATAAATCGGATCAGGAGCAGTTTGGCAGGGAGGACTATCTTTTTCCTGATGAAGCCCTATTCTACCCTTTCACCGATTGTGAGGACAGGGCGGTGCTATTTTCACGAATGGTCAGTCGTTACACCAGCTTAACTCCTGTCGGACTTGAATATCCTGATCATGTTTCCGTTGCAATAAGTTTTAACGAACCGATAATTGGCGACTATATCATATTGAACAATGATAAATATTATATTTGTGATCCTACGTATCTTGGATCTGAGATTGGGATGGCTATGGATTCAATGAAAAAAACTCAGCCTATAATTATTCCTCTCATGAAAAATATCCGATGATGAAAATCTGGCAAATGACAATTAAATCTAATATACTGGCGTTTGTAATCATTTTTCATTTATCCGCAAATAGCCAAAAAACGTATATATCAGAAGGCAAAGCCCAGGTGCGTATTGAATCAAATATGACTATTGAACAAGCAAAAGAGAAAGCCAGGGAATTGGCCATGATTAATGCGATTGAACAGGTGTTAGGGACGTATGTTGAGCAAAATACTGACATTATGATAAGGGAGGGTCGAGACAACTACAATATCATCGGTACAACTAGGGTTAAAGGTGATTGGATAAAAACAATCGGGGAAACTTATAGCGAACCGAAGGATCTTCTTGAAAAAAGGCTCTCAGGAACTGTTCCGGAATACAATATTTCCTGCATCATTAAAGGAGAGATCAGGGAAGCAACTCCTAAGGCCAACATTGAATTTGCAACACTGAACTGTCCTGAAATACAATGCCGGCAGTTAGATTTTTACTCCGGTGAATCGCTGTATCTTTATTTTAAAAGTCCCATTGATGGTTATCTTTCAATTTTTTTGGATGATGGCGAAAGGGTATATCGTCTTTTCCCTTATTCCAGTATGACTGGGAAAGACGCCAGCGCTGGATTGATAGAGGGTGATAAGGATTATGTATTGTTTTCAAAAAAAAGAAGAGACATTTTATTTGTACCTGAAGAGTATGAATTTTATTCCACTAAACAAGTGGTTGAGTATAATAATATCTATGTTGTATTTTCCAGCGATTCTTATAAAAAACCCATTTTGGATGATCAGAAAAAAAATAATATCGAAGGGGTGGAAATGATTCTGCCGAAATCCCTTACTCAGAAAGAGTTTCAACTTTGGCTTGCAAACAACCGATCATTATTAACCGGGTTTATCGATGCACGAATCAAAATAAGCATCAAGCAAAAAGAATGATTTTTGAAAAACAGTTAAAAAATTGTCACATAATCTGAGATAAGGGTACTAACTGATAAATCAACCTTAAAACCAACAACAATGAAAGCAATTCTAAAAATCACGATCATGTTCCTGGTGGCACTTATGTTTAATAATCTGGTCTTTGCACAAACAGAAAAGGAAACAAAAAAGGAACTTACCTCAAAATCAATCAAACAGGCCCGTAAAGAATCAAAGAAACTATCAAAAGAAGGATTCAACGTTGCCCGTGGAGCTTTGCCAATGGATAAACAACTTGAAGATGCATGGATAATGCAGCTTCAGAAAGATGAAAAAGGCTACCCAAAATATATTGTTGAATCCGGTAACTCTGTGGCTGAATCTCAAACAGCAGCCAAAATACAGGCTACCGAAACTGCTAAACTTGCTATTGCGGGAGCAATATGTACCGAAATAGCAGCGCTCATAGAAAATAATATTGCAAATCAGCAATTAAGTAATGAAGATGCAGCATCTGTCACAAAAACTGTGGCCGCATCTAAAAACCTGATAGCACAGGAATTGGGAAGAACCCTATTATTGGTTGAGATCTATCGTTCAATAGGAGTAAACACAGAAGCCAATATCAGGCTTGCATATGATTCTAATACTGCAAAGGAAATCGGCAAGAAGGTAATTCGTAAAAAATTAGAGGAGGAAACCAAAGTTATACAAGATAAACTAGATAGGCTTTTAGATGTAAAATAACGTTTTGGTTTGGAAGGGACTACAAGGGTTCCAGCTTTTTTAAAACAAATAGACGTTAAACAAATCTGTTGAAAATATTGTGTATGAAAAACCCAAACAAAGTATCCAATTTCAGCCTCCATTAAATCAAATATATAAAAGATAGTAATCAATGAATTTTAACTAATTTTAAAAAGAACTATATGAGAACATTTTCAAAATATCTAGTAATTTTTTGTATGATCTTTATTGCTCTTCAATCCTGTAATGGCAGAGGAGACCAGGAAAAAATCAAATTAATTCCGGTTGGAGTGGGTAAAGAGTATCAATATATTGATCAGGAAGGAAAAATCATCATAAATCCCCAATTCACTTATGCCTCAATTTTTTATAATGGTAGAGCGGTTGTTCAAACATCAGGTAGTGAAAATAAATGGGGGTTTATTGATGAAAATGGCAAGTTCATCTTTCCTGCTATTTACAAACAGATTTCAATTTTCACTGATGGTTTGGCTTGGGTTGTAAATGAGAATGCATCTCCGAATGCTATTAATGAAAAAGGGGATATTATTTTTAATTTATCTGTAGCTGAGCATGTTCGGTCATTTCAGGAAGGATATGCCGCTTTCAGCCAATTAAGCGCTGATAAGGTTAACGAGAAATGGGGATTTGTTGATAAATTAGGAAAAATATCTGTAAATCCCCAATTCTCAAATGTTGATAATTTTAGCGAAGGAAAATGCGCAGTATCTAATGACGATGGGAAATGGGGGTACATCGACAAATCAGGGAATTTAATCATACCGTATCAATTTAATAGCGCTCAATCGTTTCATGCCGGAAAAGCAATTGTACGGTTATCAGCTAAAGTAGGAGTAATAACTCTTGACGGTAAATATTACATTAATCCTCAGTTTCAAAATATGATTTATGATAATGATCTTTATTTGATTAATCAAGATGGCAAATTTGGATGGTCGGATAAAGATGGAAAAATTATTATCAATCCACAATTCAATAATGCCTTCCCATTTAACGGTAACACTTTGGCTCCAGTTCAATCGGGAAACAATTGGGGATATATAGATAAAGATGGGAAAATCACAATTAATCCACAATTTGAATTTGCGTTGCCTTTTAACAATAATATTGCCTTGGTTGTTAGCGGTGGAAAATGCGGTTTTATCAATCTTGAGGGGAAATATGTTATAAACCCTCAATTTGAAAATGTTTCAAGAGATTTGCTGGTATATCTTTCAACAAAGAAATCTTCATTTATCGATGTAATTAGCGATAATAGCCCAAGGAAAATTGAGGAACTAAGAATTGCCGATTCTATCAGGAGAAGTGATTCTATTGCAATGGTCAATGCTGAAATGCAGCGCATTGCTGATTCGATTGAATTTGATCGTCAAAATAGAAGGAGATAGTCAATTTTCATTCTTCAATAATTCAATTTGTAGTTTAACTTTCATCTATGTCTTTGAAAATCATAGAGAGTTTAAAGCATCAATAAATATGAGCTTATAAAAAAATCATGAAAAAAGTTTTCTTGGGATTATTTGTTTTCTGCATTTTATTTTTTCACTCCCTGTATTCACAAGATACCGATACTCGGCAAGCATTTAATAATTTGTTATTTGGACTTTGGAAAAACAGTTCTGGTGATATTCGCAGTTTTGAAAATTTTCAAGGGAAAATAGTAACGCTGAACTCAGAGAGTAAGGGTTATGGATATTTTGTAGGCGAAATAATGTATAAAGATTTTAAATATTTGGGGAATAATGAATTCAAATTTGACTTCTTATTTAAAAGTAAGCAAAATGGAAATTTAAGGTCAGAATGGATAAAAACCAAAATGACGGTTACTAATAATTCATATAATATTGAGGCTCTTGAAAGATCAACATATTGGTTTAAAAAATTTGACCCAGCTACTTATTACCTAGTTGAAAAAAAAACACCTCCAGCCCATGAAATGAGAATTGAACCATTTGAGGAAATTGATAAAGGTTTGATTACTCAAAATCTGCTGAATGGATTACCACAAAATGAAAGGATTACTTATAATCCAAATTATTCATCAAGAAATGTATCTGCATTATCTTTTAATGGTAAAAATAGTTATGTTAACATTGGAAATAAATCTTTATTTAATATTACATATAATACTACGATTGAATTTTGGGTCTGTTTTTTTCAAGGGGGAAGTTATAATCCTAGAATAATTTCAAAGGGTGAAGACAATTGGGGTTACAACGGTGAATATTGCATTTACACAGGTGGTACAGGAAGTACACGAAAAATTTATTTTTGGATAGCAAATATTGGAGAAATAGTAACAAAAGATTACTTTCGTTCTGATACTTTTTATCATTTAGCAGCAACAATATGTGGTGATCGAAATTCATGTCAAATGAAACTTTATATTGATGGTGAATTGCAATCCACTGGAGATTTTCATGGAACACTACCATGCACCTCTTATTCTTTAGTTTTCGGAAGGAAAGGGAAAGGCTCCAATTATATGGATATGTTTAAAGGAATTATAGACGAGGTTAGATTCTGGAATTACTGCAGAACACAGACACAAATTCAAAAATGCAAAAACATTTCGCTAATTGGTAATGAATCTGGTCTTTTTAGTTATTGGAAATTTGATGAAGGGTCAGGGGTTACCGCTTTTGATATGCTTAATTATAATAATGGCTTAATTATTAATGCTATATATGAAAATTCAAATATCCCATCAGTCAATGATCTATGCTCACAATCAATTACTTGGATTACTCCAAGCAACACAAGCATTGAGACAAATGATTTTCTATATAAAATAAAAGCAAGTATTAAATCAACCAAAAAAATAAAAAAGATACAAGTAATGTTGGGGGACTCATCTTTGTCAACCGAAACTAATTTTTATCTTTCAAACGGTCAAGGTACTTTCGAGAAAGGTATTATTCTAAATTCAGGTAACAATGAAATATTTCTTGTTTCAGAGAATGAGGATTGTAGTATTAAATCTGAAAAATTAACAATTAAATATAATGAACCTCAAGTTCCGCCAATGCTTTCTTTATCTGATATCAGCTTCATGGACAAAAACGGGAATAACAGAATTGATGGGAATGAAGATTGCTATATTTCTTTTACGATAGTTAACAAAGGAAATGGTTCTGCGAGGAATTTAAAAGTTAATGTTCAGAATAATTCAAATGTGCAAGGACTTATTTTTAATAACACCACTACTTTTAAATACATTGCTCCTAATGCATCACAAAATGTTAATATTCCCATCGTTGGTTCAATGAATTTAACTTCTGGAACTGCAAACATTAAAGTCGGTTTTGAAGAGCAGATGGGATTTCCACCTGATCCTTTCATATTAAATATTGTAACAAAGGAATTCATAAAACCAGTCATAAAAGTAGTTGATCATTCGTTTTTAACAGACAACGGATTCATTAAATTAGGAATGCCAATACAATTAAAAGTACTCATTCAGAATGTAGGTCAGGGTACAGCCGAAAATGTTAACGTGAGTTTTTCATATCCAAGTTCAAATGTATTTTCAAATGGTCAAAAAGAATTTATAATTGGCATAATGCAAGCAGGAGCAACCAAAGAGATTATTTTTGAGTTTATTGCCAATAAACTTTATGCTGAAAAATTAATTCCTATTACCATAAAAGTTAATGAGAAATTTGGAAAGTTTAGCGAAAATGAAGAAGTAGTTGCAAATATAGAAACCAAATCATCAGGAAATACAATAAACATAGCAAGTAATGCAAATGACAATATTGTAAATATACAAATTGCTTCATTATCAGCTGATATAGATAGGAATATACCACAAAATGCTATTAAATACCCAAATAGATATGCTCTGATTATTGGAAATGAAGATTATACAAGTCGCCAAACTGGATTAAATACGGAAAGTAATGTAGCTTATGCTGTGAATGATGCTAAAATTTTCAAGGAGTATTGTGTCAACACTTTTGGTGTAGAAGAAAAAAATATATACCTTTTACTCAATGGTACAGCAGGCGAAATGTCGCAAAAAATTGAATTAATTACTCAAATACTTACGCGACTTGGTGAAAGCGGAGAATTGATTTTTTACTATGCAGGTCATGGCTTTCCTGATGAAAACACAAAAATCCCCTATTTAATTCCTGTTGATGTGAGCGCTACAAATTTGCAATCAGCAATAAAATTATCTGATCTGTACCAGAAACTATCTCAGACGAAGGCAAAACAAATTACAATATTCTTAGACGCCTGTTTCACTGGTGGTGGTCGTGATCAGGGTCTGATTGCTGCACGAGGTATCAGAATTAAGCCCTTAAAAGATAACATAACAGGGAATATGGTTGTTTTTGCCGCTACCAGTGACGATCAATCTGCATTACCCTATACAGAAAAACAGCATGGTTTTTTTACTTATTATTTATTAAAAAAATTGCAGGAAACCAAGGGAGATGTTACCTATGAAGAATTGTCAAAATATTTGAAGACCAATGTATCTCTCGAAAGCTTGAGGATAAACAACAAGCCTCAGGATCCAAGTTTGCAGGTTAGTGTGGATGTGCAAAATACCTGGAGTCAATGGAGGATAAAATGAATATTTCAATTAATAGAGAAACCAAATGTACAAATAAGACGAAAAAAGTGGAGGCCTGAAACCACTTACAATAACGGGGCACAACCGAAAAGCCATAAGAGTAGGGAAATAATCACAAAAACAACTGTTATGTTTGAAAGTTTTAAAGGTCTAATGGTAAGAGAAACAATCTGGCTTAATACGCTTCGAAGCTTTGGTGCCGGGATTGTATGGTTTGTACTATCGTTGTTTATCGCAAACGACGCAAATACCAGTTTTTATATGAAATTGCTTTGGCCATTTGCTGCAATTTTTGTTTATTGGCTATTCTTTTTTGTAGCTCAACTTTTAAAAGTAATAAATCTTGAGGGTATCGGAAGCATTATGTGTATGCTTTTTTCAACTCCGGGAGATCCATTGGTTCATATTCTGTTTAAAATCAAGCCTGAATTTGTTCCTGTTGAAAAATTCAATATCCTGAATTTTGTTGGTATCATTTTGGTTTACAAAAATGATATACCTGCTAAAGCAAGTGCAAAAAAGAATATTGGTAATGTAACATGTCCTTACAGTGGTAAAATTATAGGTGATAAAGAAGGTACTGTACTGGGATTTTCCTGGCCAACAAAAGGCACTATTTTTTCTATTGACGAAGATTGGAATGTACTTGCAAAGGGCGCCTCATATGGATGGATTGATAAAAACGGCCAAATTCGCGAAGGTTTAAAAGGCAACCCTGATGCGACTTTATCTCCGGGGAAAATTATTGGACGAATATCAAATAATACTTTCTACATCAATGAAAACAAGATTGGAACATTGGTTCCTTTCTAAAATTTTTTGACCTCTTTCATTGTCGTTTTTTGACAAAATTGCAATAAGAAATTCATGTTCAGGCGATTTCGATCTCTTTAATGATTTCGATCTATGTATGAACATAATACTTATCAATAATAACAAAAATTATTTATTAAAAATATTGGAAAATGGATCTTAAAAAACTCTACACAATTATTGCCGTTGCAGGTTGTATACTTCTGATTTTTGGTATCTTTAAGTACCAAACAAATCAACCCAAAAAGTTTGACCAATCCGAATCAGGACAAAGTATTTTTGGAGGACGCGATGATTTGGGCAACTGGATGAATGTTCAGGCTGAAAATTTAGATCGTCAAAAAAATAGAGAAAATGCAAGTTCGATCATGATAATTGGCGGCATTATTGCTCTGATTGGCGGCATATTAAGGTTCTCTTTCAAACCTGAAAAGCCCCATACAACAAGTTTTAAAGAATCAATTCCTAAAACTGATTTTTATTATTGTTCTAATTGTGGCAATAAACTGATGAAAGGAGAAAATTGTCCAACCTGTAAATAATTCAGTCAAATCTTAAAACATACAATCATGCACAAACAACGTCTTTCATTAGTAATTTCAGCAGCTGTTGGAATTATTGCCACATTTTTACCATTTATGAAGACATGGTTTAATTCCGTTTCATTAATTGAAACAAGGGATGGAAGTGGTTACGTGGTACTTGCATTATTTGCAATTTGCATTATTATCACTTTAGTCGGAAATCGAACTGTTGCCATGACAAAAGTACATTTGGCAGGAGCTATTATAGCCGGAGTTCTACCGGGTCTTTTACTCCTTCTTTTTGTTATATCCAGGGTGAATGATGATCTGGCAAAATTTCTCACAAATTTTGATATCGGATTTTACGCAATTTTAATAGCCTCCGCTGCTATTTTAATTCTTGGGTTATTCATAAAGGATGCTGAAACAGCACCATCAAACAGGGCAGTAATAAATTCTGTGTTTTGTACCTCATGCGGAAAAGAACTCACAGGGGAAACCTCGGGTGAATTTTGCGACAATTGTGGCAATAAGTTATAAATCAATCCCAATGAAATTATCCAAATTGAAAAAATATGAATACCTGTCCGAGATGCAAAATATCATATGAAGACGATAAAAAATTTTGTAAAAAATGTGGCAGTCCCTTGACTTGCGATAAGGTCTCTGATCCAAAATTTCTTGCAAGAAAAATGGTCTTTGAGGATAAGATTCAAGCTGATCCATTGAGTATTGCTCTTCTTTTTGATTATTCAAAGTTTTTATTCGAAAATTTTTTATTTAATGAATCGGATATTTATTCGTATAAAATATTGAACATCAATGATAATTTCTATAATGCGTTAGAACTCCTTTTTTCTTCATTAACTAAGCAAGAAAAATTTAAAGATGCTATTGAAATTGGCACCAAACTATTACAATCAAGTACTGACAAAATTTCAATTCTTATTAATCTTGGCAAGCTAGCCCGGAAAATTAACAACCCTAGTTTGGCGTATAGTTTCTTTATTGAGGCAAAAATTCTTGATCCGAATAATGTAGAAGCGGCCATAGGGGAAGCAGGTTCTTTAGAAAAATTAGAAAGGCCAGATGAAGCAAGAATTGCCTGGCTAAATGTCTTTAAACTCGATTCTTCAAATGTTAATGCTCAACTTAACGTCGCCATCGAAGCTGCCAAGAATAATGATTACGAAAAAACCATTCAAATCCTGGAGCCACTTTCAGGCAAACTGCAAGATAATCATGAACAATTTTTGTTGTATCTGTTTTTATCATATTCTCTTTGTAAACTTAAGACTAGAGAAGAAGACATAATTGTCCTTTACAATAGAATTATTGATTATTATAAAGAGGAAATAATCAATTCTGATTATAAAAATATTTTAATTGAAGTTGTAAATTATTTGGGAAATTCCGCTTTGGAAAAAAGGGACTTTAACAATGCAATAGGTTTTTTTGAAAACTTTGATAACCTTGGCTTTGTAGATGTAAGCAAGGAGGGATTAGGGAAAACTTACTTTGAAATGGGTTTCAACGAATTTGGATCAGGAAGTTATGTCAATTCATTAACCTATTTTGAAAAATGCTTGCACTACTTGTCCAATGACAATGAACTGCGACAAGAATGTGAAAAATTAATCCTGAAAATAATCACTAAAAGAAAAAACCGGAAAAGACGGATAGTCATTTTTTCGTCTATGATTCTATTGTTTGTTGTATTAGTCTGGTTATCTGTGTACTTTTTCAAGTATTACTCTGAAAAGACAAGCTGGGATAGCGCAAAACAAATCAATACACCCGTATCGTTTCAAAAGTATTTGAAAGAGTATCCTTCAGGCAGTTACATTGATCAAGCAACTTCTTTGATGGAAAATGTATTGTATAATGAAAAAGATCAGAACCCAAATGATTTCGCTGATTATATTCTTAAAAAGGGATTGATTGCCTATTATCCACTTTTTAGTAATGCAAAAGATTCAACCGAGAAGCAGCAGGATATGATATTGCAAAACTCGCCTGTGCCATATTACGGGACTTATTGCACCGGTAAATATAATGCAGACGTAAACTTTGCCACTGGAACAAAAGAATTATCCTGTTTTGATTTGAAAGTGTTTACAATAAGCATTCAGTTTAAAGTAACAGGACCATCAGATCAGTGGGTATTTGTTTTAGGTGAAAGGCATAGGTTGGTTGGTTTTAAACTTACAAATAGTCGATTTATTACTTTGACCATGAATAATCAAGACTTAGAGATTCCAACCAGTGAAAAATATTTTGAAAATACTTGGCAAATTGCGACAATTACATATATTAATGACACTGCAAAAATTTACCTCAATGAAAAGCTAATTGGAGGTTATATTTCAAAACTAAATTCCCAACCAGAAGATATATCTTTTAATTCAAGGGTAACGACTACAAATTATAGTTGTGGGGTTGCGTTTCGTGGGTGGGTAAAAAATCTAAGAATATATAATCGGGCATTAAACGAATTAGAAATATATACTCTATGCGAGGAGAGTATGAGAAACAGCGAAATAAACGAAGAAAAATTAGAACCTTTTCATCGTCCTAAAATAGGTTTATAGGAAAAAGTTAATCAAAGGACCGGACTGAAAAACTTTGCCAAATTTGGATGTAATTATTAACAAACAATGAGAACTCTTTTAATCATAATCAGTATAATAGCTTTTTTATCGCCTGTTCAATCTCAAAAAGTTGTTTCAGCGAAAAGCCAACCTACAAAAATTGAACTTAATCCTGAGTACAAACGAGGATTACCACCTATACTTTATGCCAGTTTATCCTTTGAAGACGACAACAATAACTCGATTCTCGAAGCAAATGAAAAGGCGAAGATAACACTGGATATCCGGAATCAGGGTAAGGGCCCGGCACAGGACCTTCGGGTTACGGTGAAAGATAGTATCGTTGATCCAAATCTGTTAATAGGAATAGTTGGCAAAATACCTTTCCTTCTTCCGAACGAGCAAACACGCATTGTTATTCCCCTGTCTGCCGGTATGGAAATCAAATCAGCAGAGCATAAACTTACCCTCGAGATCAAAGAATATTTTGGCTATGATATGGATCCGGCCTATCTCTATGTGAATACCATACAGTTCCAGGAGCCTAGACTTGCTTTTGCAGGGCTGGAGGTGGTCGATTTGGGTGAAGGGACTCAGGCAATTCGTCAAGATGGCAAATTACAAGCAGGTGAACAGGTGAAAGTAAAGATAACAATTCAGAACCAGGGTCAAAATGTCTCTAAAAATACCAGGTATACTTTAAAATCGAGGGACCAAAATATCTTTATTCCAGATGGGGAAGGCACATTAGGTGATCTTGGAATCGGTGAAGTCAAAGAGCTTTGGGTCACCATCAGTCCGAATAAGAGGGTTACAACTACAGGGAATCTGCCATTATTCCTGACATTAATGAATGAACCTAAACGTGGACAATTGGTTGACCAAATGCTTCCTCTCAACCTCGATCAAAAACCGCCGGACCCTGTTATTCTCAACGTCAGAGCAGATATGGACAAACTCCAGAAACAAGTTTTTCGTTATGAGGTGAATTCTGATCGCATGACAGTCAATGTTGGGAATGTTATTGACATCCGCCAGGTTTCTCCTTCAATAATCCACCGTCGTAATGCGATTGCAGTTGTAATCGGGATCGAAAAATACGACCATTTTGTTGTAGCTCCCTATGCTGAGAACGATGCCAGTCTCTTGCAGAACTATTTTAAAAACGCACTTGGCATCGAAAAGGTATATACTTACAAAAGCAAAGAGGTATCGGGCTTTTTCTTCGACAACACTTTTAACCCCTCTTTTGGAGAGCTTCAAAAGGCCATAAAGAAAGGGGAAACTGATCTCTTTGTTTTTTATTCTGGCCATGGCATCCCTTCAAAAGATGGAAGCATGGTGTTTCTGCTCCCCTCCGATGGGAGAATGGAGGCCATTGAAAGCCAGGGTTATGATCTGAATAAATTGTATGCCAACTTACAGAAACTTGGTGCAAAGAGCGTCACGGTTTTCATGGATGCCTGCTTCAGCGGAGCATCGCGCGGCAGCGAGCAATACAAAACTGAGAACCTTACCGCAATGAAAGGAGGGGTACGGATAAAAACAAATGTTGATCAGCCATGGATAGCCGATCCAGCTTTTACTGTATTTGTATCATCAGAATTTTCAGAAACATCTCTTAGTTTCGACCCTTCAGAAACAGGTTTGTTTACCTATTACTTATGTGCGGGAATGCAGGGAAAGGCTGACCTTGATGGTGATAAAAAGATCACTTCTGGCGAATTGAGCAGGTATGTTATTGACCGCGTTAAGGAAACTTCGATAAAGATACGGGGCTTGCAAACTCCACAGTTTCATGGTGATGAAAATGTAGTATTGATAGAATATTAATCGGTTTCTATGAAAAAGCATAAAATAGTGATCATTCTTTTGTTCTTTCACTTGGTTTGTGGACTATATGCCCAGAAAGTAGGTAATGTCTCTTCCGAAGGAAGGAACGGTAAAGTATATGTACATTATCTTGTCGAAGCAAAATTTTACAGTGAATTCAATATTTCATTGTATGTAAGTCGCGACAACGGACAAACATATGTTGGTCCACTAAAAGAGGTAACGGGAGACATTGGTAAAGTAAACAAGGAGGGTTTGAAAACCATTGTTTGGGACCCTATGAAAGAAATGCCTTTTGTTTCAGAAACGCTTATTTTTGATGTACGTGCGGAAATTACAAGGAATAAACCGAAGCAATCCTTTTTCCTGATGTATGTCGGCAATGCCACTACTTATCTGGGACTCAGGGCGGGTATGCTAGGCAGAGTGGGATTTTACGCTGAGATTCGTGGAAACCTGATGGCCTTGAATACAGGAAAATATGATTATAACGATGGCATTGTGAATTATGACCAACCTGGCTATTACAATTTCACGGGATCGAATGGCTATGCTGCATTTTCAGGGCTAATAGGGATCAATTACCAACCTGTAAAAAACCTCTTTTTATATCTGGGCGCCGGCTATGGGAAAGAAGATTACCTGATGAAAATTGACGAATTCAGTTACGAAGGCGATGTAAACATTGGGAGTAATTATGTAACGTATGACCAATATAGCAATTCAGGTGTGGAAATTGGCCTTGGTATGATGTACAGAATAAAAATGTTAATGCTTTCAGGTGGGGCTACAATGATCAATTTCAAGACATTTGGATGGACGGCGGGAATCGGAATAAGCTTATAAATATTAGCATTCAGTACCATGAACCAAATTAAAATACTCACCATTAGTGCACTTGGTTTTCTTATTATCTCTTGCAATAAAGTTGCTGAGGTGCCTTTGGGAAGCAACAAAATTGAAATCACAGGTACTACTATCGATACTGTAAAAGGAACTTGGGCAGTTATAACTTCATTAGCAAACAGGGGAGATCAAGGCATTATTATTGACCATGGTTTTTGTTGGGGAACAAATCCATTGCCGAATCTCTACGGATTACATACATCACGAGGTTCTTTACAAAACAGTAACCGGTTCTCGATGAAATTGACAGGACTGCTACCTTCTACAAAATATTATTCCAGAGCTTACGTAAAAAATAATTATAGTATGATCTATGGCACCCAGAGTGAGTTTAACACATTTGCCCTAACATCTCCGCAAGTAATTACGAATGATGTAACTGATATCACTTCAACGTCAGTACAATGTGGTGGAAATGTTACCAGCGATGGTAACGGCACCGTCTTAATGCGGGGTGTTTGTTGGAATAAGAAAGCAATCCCCACACTATACGATTGTATTGACAGAACCATGGATGGTACAGGTGTCGGAAGCTTTAAAAGTCAGGTTACAGGACTTACTAAGGGAACAATCTATTATATGACCTCCTATGTAATGAATGAAAAAGATACTGCTTATGGTGATATGAAAACGTTCACGACACTTCCTGCTGAGTATCCATCTGTTACAACTTCATCTGTCTCATCTATCTATGACAATTCAGCTGTTTGTGGAGGAATTGTTGTTTCAAATGGTGGAGCCAAAATCACGGAACAAGGAATATGCTGGAGTAAAAACCAGAACCCAACCAAAAACGACTTTCACTCTTCCGATGAAATCGGATTGAGTAGTTTTGAGTGTAACATGACAAATCTAGAACCTGTTACCCAGTATTACGTGCGTTCATATGCAATAAACATTGCTGGTACGGGTTATGGCAATGAGGTTACTTTCACCACATTAGAGGTCCAGCCATACCATATTGGTGATAGTTATGGCGGTGGCGTCATCTTTTATATTGATGATACCAGATTGCACGGACTAATTGCAGCCCCTAATGATCAAAGTACCGGAGCACAATGGGGTTGCATAAATACTACTATTGGATCCACACTTACAGAGATCGGTACAGGACAATCCAACACAACTCTTATTGTCAATGGATGCAGTTCATCAAACATAGCCGCTCGTATATGCAACAATCTTGTTTTAAATGGTTTCAGCGACTGGTTTTTACCATCAGAAGGGGAATTGACTCAAATGTATTTACAAAGAACTACCATCGGTGGCTTCTCCGATGGTTACTACTGGTGCTCCTCCGAAGTTAATGCTGAAGTAGCTTCAATCAAATACTTCGGTTATAGTTCGCCATACAACGCTGACTATAAGGACCACACAAATTATGTACGTGCTATAAGGGCATTTTAACAATATAACGTTTTTTCATTTTTATATAAATAGAACTCCAGGATTGATTTTTTGAATTATAAGGATAAAATCTAGTACTTAGTTGCATAATTAAACGAAATTATGTATATTTGCTGAAAAACCAGCAGATATATGAGACAAGCTAAAGAGATTTTTTTAAACAAACATGACATTCAAACACTTACATCCTGGACTAAAAGTTCAACAATTGAAGCTCGCTTGAAAGAACGAGCCAAAATTATCCTTTTGGCCCATGAAGGAAAATTAAATAAAGAAATTGCCGATTTTATGCATACCCGTGAAGCTACGATTTGTAAATGGCGCAATCGCTTTATCACTTCTGGAATAACAGGATTAGAAGATAATTCAAGAACAGGTAAACCAAGAGAGTATGACTTGGCGACCGAGAAGAAAATATTACGATTATTGGATAAACAACCTCCTGAAGGATATAGTAGTTGGAATGGAAATCTCATTGCTCAACAATTGGTGATGTTAGTAAGGATTTCGTCTGGAGAATCTTAAAAAAACACGATATCCAATTACAAAGAAAACATAGTTGGTGTGTTAGTACAGATCCCGAATTTGCTTCTAAGGCAGCAGATATTGTTGGTTTATATTTGGACCCTCCCAATAATGCGGTCGTTATTTGTGTGGATGAAAAACCGGCCATTCAAGCGTTGGAAAGAGCCCAAGGTTGGTTGAAATTGCCGAATGGGAAAGCAATAACAGGATACAGTCATGAGTATAAACGACACGGTACCATTAATTTATTTGCAGCCTTTGAAGTATCAACAGGGTTAATACAATCTATGCAAAGTACACGTCGTAGACGCAAGGAGTTTCTACAATTCATGAACGAAGTTATTTCACAACATCCTCACCAGGAAATTCATGTTATTCTGGATAATCTCCGTACTCATAAACCGAAACATGACATGTGGCTGGCTCGACACAAACAAGTGCATTTTCATTATACTCCAACTCATGCCTCCTGGCTCAATCAAGTGGAAGTTTGGTTTAGTATTCTTACTCGACATGCTCTGAAAAAAGCAAGTTTCGTTTCAGTCAATCAATTAATTGAAGCCATTGAAAAATATTGCCAGGCATACAATCAGAATGCACACCCCTTCGAGTGGACCAAGAAAAAAGTATTTCAAAGAACATTAAAAAATAAATACGCTAATTTACACAACTAAGTACTAGTTATGAAAAAGGAATTAACCCGATGAAAAAAACTGCTGTATTAACGACTTCCTTGCTGGTTCTTCTCATCGTTTCCTGCTTAAAAGAACCAAATGCTCCGAATGGGAGTAATAAGATTCAAATCTCTGTTACTGATATTGATACAATTAAGGCTACATGGATAGTAGTAAAATCTTCTGCTAATAACGGCGGTTATAATTTAATAATAGATCATGGATTTTGCTGGGGCACAACTCCCTTGCCTGACCTTACCGGTATGTTTTCAACTTTGGGTGAAATCAAAAAAAATGGTCAATTTTCGTTAAAATTGACAGGACTTTTACAATCAACAAAATACTATATCAGGGCCTATGCAAAAGATAAATACAGTTTGAATTATGGAATTCAAAGTGAGTTTACAACCCTTGTATTGACATCCCCGCAGGTAAAGACACTGGATGTTTCCAATATCTCATTTACAACGGTTCAATGTGGGGGCAATGTACTAAGTGATGGCGACGGAATCATTTTAACAAGGGGTGTTTGTTGGAATTCTGTCGGATCTCCTACCCTATTTAATTGCATTAACAAAACCCAGGATGGAACAGGTAGTGGAAGTTTTGTAAGTCAAGTCCCAGGTCTTACAAAAGGGAAAAATTACTATTTAACAGCTTATGCAACAAATGAAAAAGACACTGGTTACGGCGAAGTTAAAACTTTTACGACTCTAACTATCTATTATCCGACAGTTGTTACTTCATTTGCAACGCCTATCGACAGTTCGGCTCAATGTGAAAGTAATGTAACTAATGATGGAGGCACCCCAGTCACCTCGCGGGGTGTATGCTGGAGTTTAAGCATGAACCCGACAATAAACAACATGCACACTGTTGATGGATCTGGAACAGGATGGTTTAATAGTAACATAACCAACTTGGTACCAAATACGCAATATTATGTACGTTCTTATGCCACAAACAGCGAAGGTACGGGCTATGGAAATGAGCTTATTTTTACAACGTTACCAGCTCAAACGTACCATCTAGGACAAAATTATGCCGGTGGAATCATCTTTTATATTGATAATAGCGGACTACACGGATTGATTGCCGCTCCTACCGACCAAAGCGCTTCAGCTCAGTGGGGTTGTTCGAACACAACCATTGGTGGCACATCCACAGACATTGGCAGTGGTCAAGCCAACACAACACGTATTGTCAATGGATGCAGTACGGACGGAACTGCTGCCCGTATTTGTGATGATCTTTTTATGAACGGCTACGGTGATTGGTTTTTACCATCGCAAGATGAATTGAACCAAATGTATTTGCAACAAGATGTAATCGGTGGCTTCACCAGCAGTTTTTATTGGAGTTCCTCCGAGTCAACATATAATTCCAGCACTTCAGCATTCCTTCAGGGCTTCCCCGGAGGTAACCAGTATTGTGGCTATAAGCATGACACCTACCATGTGCGTGCTGTGCGAGCTTTTTAATATTGATGATTCTATAATATAAAAATTAAAAAACAAGAGAGGAAATCATGTTAAACCATTAAGGGTACTACTAAAAGCTAAATGTTATTAAATACTTATATGTCAATAATATACATATCATTTAGATGCGTATTGTTGAGATAAAAACGACGTAATACGCAATAATAAATCCCACGGCATTTTGATGATCAATTTCGGCTTGAAAAGATTAGTAAACTAAAAGATCCTTTCGAAAAATTGAATTGATACATAAACTAGAAAGACTTTCGCAGTATTATTGATCAGGCCTTCCTTGAGACAAAGCCATCACTGGGAGGACGTTTTCCATTTGATCGCGTATATAATTATCTGTTGGGCAAAATGTTGTTTGAACAATATACATATATAAAAAATCAGTATTACCGTCTTTATTACTCCCCAATTTTCCGACATCGAGCTAAGTTGAAAATTAGTACTAATCATCATTTGACATAATTTTTCATAGAAGGTCAGCTTTTTTTTTCACCGATTGGCTTTCCAGATAAAATAAGCTTCATACTCCTTTTCATTCATAGCCAAATACTTTTTCTAAGGCAGGATGTCATTCCCCAGATATTTAGGGTCTGCTGAAAAACCTCCATTTTGTTGACCAACCGTATTTATAACGACATTTGGACTAATAAGTGCAAGGAATCATGAACAAAGCCTCAAAAAAGCGTGCACCTACGCCAAAATATGTAAGTCCAAGCCAGCTTGTTTTAGATGGATTTTTCAACACCATTTGACAAGGGACTCAATCCACGGAACCGCTGGGTAGTTTTAGCTAATCTGATACCATGGGATGAGATCTGTAATCTTTATCTCAAGCATGTAGGCATCAGCAGCACGGGTCGTCCGGCATTAAGCCCCCGCGTGGTTATCGGGTCACTGATCATCAAACATATTAGCAATCTTGATGACCGGGAGACTGTTGATCAGATTTCAGAAAACATCTACATGCAATATTTTTTAGGGTATTCAGGGTTTACCAATGAAGCGCCGTAAGATGCATCTTTGTTTGTGGAGTTCCGCAAGCGCCTGGGCATGGAGAATGTAAATGCCATCAATGAAAGGATTGTTGCACTAAAAACCAAGATTGAATCTCCAAACAAGTCATCTCTCACGGCACACAAGCCAGACAGGCCAAAAGAAGACGATGAACCTCCACCAGAAAATAAGGGCAGGGTTATTTTTGATGCCACGGCGTGTCCGCAAGACATTACTTATCCGACAGACCTGAACTTACTTTCTGAAGCCCGGGAGATGACCGAGAACCTGATTGATCAACTGCACGACCCACTCTTACATGAGAGCAAACCTAGAACATACCGCGAGGTTGCCCGCAAGCGATATCTTCATACAGCTCAAAAGAAAAACAAAACCAGAAAGGAAATCCGCAAAGCAGTGGGCAGTCAGTTAGGCTATCTCAAGCGTAACCTTAATTCCATAAACCGGTTGTTAGAGGTTCACCATACGATTCCCCTGAAGCCAAAATATCTCAAATACCTGATGGTGATCAATGCCCTGTATGACCAACAGCGCGAGATGTATAAATCCAGAAAACACAGTATTGACGATCGTATCGTTAGTATCCACCAACCCCATGTTCGCCCGATCGTGCGTGGAAAAACTCAGGCGAAGGTTGAATTTGGAGCAAAGATCCACGTCTCTGTAATTGATGGCATCTCCTTTCTTGATGAACTAAGTTGGGATGCTTTTCATGAAGGAAACCACATGATGAATTATGTGGAACAATATCGAAAGCGGTTCGGCTTTTACCCGCGTGAACTACTTGCCGACCAGATTTACTGTACCAGGGGCAACCGGGCAGCTTTGAAAGAGAAGGGAATCAAACTTCTGGCCAAGCCACTTGGCAGGCCCTCGGCAGTGACAGTTCACTTAAGTCCGGGCGAGCGCAATCCAATCGAAGGAAAGTTCGGGCAAGCTAAAACAGGATACGGGTTAGACCGCATCAAGGCCAGACTTCAGGGAACAAGCGAAACATGGATCGCCTCCATCATTTTGGTGCTCAACCTGGTCAAATTGGCCGGGGTGGGCATCCCATGCCTTATTGTAAAATGGATTGAAAGTTTTTCAGCAATGTGCATGAAAAAAGGATTAAGTCGATTTCCTGACCATTTATCAGCCCGGTTTATTTTGATGCCGGCATTATTAGCGAAAAAACCAGTTGAACCATGCTGATTTATTTGAGTTTTTCAGCAGACCCTATTTAGATTGGCCTATTATGGTCTAAAATCGTCGGCCTACTTTTATCCAAAGTCCTCAGCAATTCAATTTTGCTTGAATTTTAAAAGAATGAATAATTGTCAAAAGATCAGTTGAACAAAAATATTTTACTCCATTTTGTCACAAAAAGAACATAACCAGTACCCATTTACATAGTTTTTATGGAGGAACATCAAAAGTGGTGTCAAATTATTATCGAAAAAGATTTTGTTTATTAGGATTATTTGTTGGATTAAGCATTAGCAAGCAGGGCTTTAATAATTTGGAGGCAATTTCAGATAATGCAGAATATCAGGTTATAACGTACAAATATTAACAATTTAAAATCATTTTACCATGGAAAAGATTCTGGTTTTATTAGCCATTGCTTTTTCAATATCTATTACTTCATGTAAAGTTTCAGGAGTCGGAAATTCTATCATAGAGAACCACGTAGAATTAATTTTTAATCTGAAAACAGTAATTCCGCAAGGATGCACGGTTAGAATGATATCACTCGGTATTGCCCGGGAAGTTGATGGGCAAGTTGACCCAAAATCAGTTCAGTACTTTGTCAATCCAAAACCAGGTATTAACAAACTCATTCTCGAAGACACTATCACTAGTTACCTGATCGGCAAGCCAGGAGTGTATTTTTTTCTAACCATTTTTGCAAAAAACAAAAATGGAGAGGACATACTTATTTGCAACGAATTTGTCGAAACCGTTAACCCATTAAAAATGGGACCAAACAAATTTAAACATACTGTTCAATCTTCGTCAATGTGATTCACCCCGTTGATGTTCTGGCATATTTCCAAAATACCAGAGATTAAGATAAAAGGAACACTTTAATATCCATTTAACAATGACCAAACAATTTTTTTTCTTGTAATTCATAATTATTTATTAACTTTCAGGCCTAATCTTATTTACAGGTTTACATTTCCCAATCATAAACTAGATTAAGGATCGTGCACAATTTGCGAAATTATCTTCTTCCTCTCAAAACTTCAGAGGTTAAACCTGCAAACTTTGTTAACACAAGTTGTGCTATAAGAAAAGGGGATAGCTTTATTCCTATTGCGGTTTGTTTATCACAATAATAATGAATGACCTCGCAGCAGAGTAGCGGAGTATTTGCGGGAATTATTTCTATTCACTGCACGCGGCGGGGAACTAAACCCAAAAGAAATTAAAAAGCGTTTGACATAATAGAATATATTCGTTTTAACAACAGAAATTAACTGCTGTATTAAGAACTGATAATGAATATAAAAATTATCATTATTGCACTAACAGTATGTGGCTTTTCTTTTGGAGGATACTATTTTTATAATCACTATTATATAGAAACATTGATGCTTTCAGAAATTGTAGGGCATACCGATAATCCAATAGTCAATATTTTGGTAAACGCAGGTGATTTTGATACAGGAATAACAAGACATGATATAAAGAAATTGAAGGATAATAAAGATTACTGGCTTGAAAGAATACAAGAAGTTAATTCCATTGAAAACCCTGATCTTAAACAGCAAGCAAGTATAAAACTACTATCTGATATGATGGAAAATCCAACTTTAAAAAAAATGCTTTCAGGAGTCTTAAAATTTGGAACTAGTTCAGTATTTGGTTTATTAGAAATTATATTATAAATAGTGAAACTTGACAATTATGGCTAACAATCACATTATTATCGGATTAGGAGGAGTAGGCGGAAATGTAATTAAAGTTTTCAGGCAACAAATCGTCGACAAATATGGAGATATTGATAGAGTTGACATATTGGAAAACATTGAATTCATTTATATTGATAGCAAACAAACCGAATTTGATGATGAACAATGGGAATATCAAGGTAGAGACATTAAACTTAAAGGGATTAGTGCGCTTTTAATGAGAGCTGGTATTCTAAACGAGAAACTTGAAGACCGTTCAACAAGACCTGCCTTCTTAGGCAAAGATGAAGATTGGGGTGATTTAAGAAATGACCGGGATTTAGCAACAAAAGCCGGTAATCAAATGAGAAGGCTTGGTAGGGTTAATCTTATACCCAACATTGATGAAATTGTATCGCGAGTTAAATTTATGCAAAGCAGACTTTCTGCAGATAAATCTCAAGCTAGCACGCTAATACATATCGTGACTGGGTTGGCTGGAGGCACTGGAAGTGGCAGCATTGTTGATATAACTGCACAGCTAATTAAAGCATTTGAAGAAGGCAGTATTGATATAAAGATTAACTTGTACCTTAAGCTGCCCGAACTTTCTATACCACAAGGTTGGGGTGGCGTATATGCAGGAAGACTGCAAGGAGTATCCTTTTATCAGTTAAATGGTTATGCCGCATTAAAAGAGATAAATTCATTGGCAAATGGCTACTTCTTCCCTTATGATATTAGAACAAAAAAACAAAGGTTAAGAACAGATAAACTTTTGCAAGCAGTATATTTAATAACTGAGAGAAATGATGGTGGTGTAACATTATCTGATGTAATTTCACCCATGGCATCCTTATTATTCTTGAAAACAATTACCTGTAAGTCTAATCTCACTATAAACAGCAACCTTTCACTTACACAAATTCTGGAGGACTATATCGATGCAAACGAAAATACAACTATAAATCCCGCTTCATGGTGGCAGTTAGCCGCAAAGTATATAATTCCTGGCATATATAAAGTAGGTGTTCCTAAAGTTCAAATAAGAGAAAGCTTTGCTTATCTATTGGTTCTTCAAGCATTTAATAAATTGCTTTATAAAAACTACGACGCAGTAGGAGTCGGAGGATATCTTGGAAATCCTGCAATAATTAATGAATCTAAAAAAGAGACAAATCAAATAATTACAAATTTACGTTCTCCACTATTGGATGAGTGGTACCTGACTTTTGATTATCTGGTATTAAATGAACCGATGCTTGATATGGAAAGGATTGGGTTATTGACAAAAGACAGAGATGATTATTCTTTTAAGATTGCGTTCAAAAAAGAATATAGTAAGCAGTATCAATTAATTTATCAAAATAATATTTTCAAAGGAAAGCCTATTACAAATAAAGAAAAAATGAAATGCCTTCAAATGGCAATTAATGATTTTTTCAATCGAGATTACAAGGCTCTTGGCTATGAAAAGTATTATAACAATATGCTTGGAAATATAAGCAAGATTTCCGATTTTATCGCCCACAGAATAAAAGATAAGATGTTGGGTAAAGAAGGTGGAGAAAAGTCAAGGTTTTACCCATTAGAGTCTTACATAGATATATTAGAATGTATCGCAGATGGCTATAAAAAAAATCTTGAAACAGATTTTAAAAATAAACAACTAGAATATTCAAAGCTTATTGATCGAAAACAAGCTGAACTTAAAACGATTAACCAGGAATTTATAAATTCTTTCGGTATTTTGGAAATTAGTGTTTTGGACAAAAGTAAAAAAAGAGAAAAGGCTCTCCTGAATTTTAATGAAGCTATTGAAAAACTTTGGTACTACACGATCACCCTAAAGGGTATTACGTTTGCCCTTCAACTATTAAATGGACCTTTGAAGAATGCTATATTAGATATCAAGAAAGAAATAGAAATTGAAATTAAAAAAATTGTGAATAGAAGAGATAGTCTCAACAAAGAATATTCTGATGAGATGTCAAAGTTGAATGATAGTAAAGGAGTCAAGGGTTTTGCATCTATAACAAATGACGAAGGATTAAAAAAATTCCAGGATGCATTGGTAAAAGATAGACCTAAATTCGAGGCTGTTATTTCTAAATTAGAGGGTCTTATTTTCAAGCATAAAGATAAAGTCCTTCAGAATATTGATAACCTAAACAACAAGGATTTACCCATAATGAAGCTTGCTTATTCAGAAGTAGATGACTTGTTTTCAGACAAGAATTTTAAAGATTTATTAAATGAAGAAGACAAATTTTATAATGCCCATGTAATTGAGGTTCTTTTTAATAAATTTGAGAGAGATGCAGACAACCCAAAATTAAGAGATTTGTTGATTGATATTAACAAGAAATCATCCCCAATGGCCAAACTTAACACTTCAAGAAAAGGGGCTATTGAAAGAAAAAAAGAGACTATAGTTGTTCTGCCTGAATTGCAGGGGATTAAGGAGGGTAGTGAAATAGATTCCTTTTATAAAAAATTTAAAAGGGTATTAGAAAGCAATATAGAGAGTTGTAAGATAATAGAAATATCAAATGTTGAATTTAAAAACGAAATTACCTTTGCGCAATTCTATTACAGGGTACTACCTGATATGATAGATAGTGTTGAAAAGCTAAAAAAACAATATGATGAAGTAAGCGACAATCATGAAATTAGTTTTCTCATGCATACCGAAGATGTAAGTCATTTATCTGATTTAATTCCTCCAAGATCAGCAGAGGATTATAAAAATGCTTTATTACCTTACTTATTGATATTAGATACCGTTGGTGGTTGTTTTATTTTATATGGTGATAATAATTATTGGAAAATTTCTGAAATCGTCAATCTGAAACCAACATTGAACGGTAATGTTACACCTTCTGAACATGATGGAGACACTATAGACATCTTCTTGGAATGTAATGATATAAATGGATTTTTAAATGTTGATTTTGATAGACTGGATAAAAAAAATTCTGAAGGGAGAGATAAAATTATTCCTTCATTTATTAATCCGTTTATTTATACCGCATTTCGCAAGAAAGCACTTTCTTACTTAAAGGACGAGTCAATTTCTGTGGCAATAACACAAAAACTCCAAATTTTCTTAGATGATTGTCTGGCTAAAGCTAAAAAAGATTCATCTGATCCAAGATACTGTCGATTTAAAGAAGCTTATTTAGCAGTTCAACGTATTATTAATAACCTCTAATATTTACATTGTGGAACAAAGTAATAAATTGTACAAGTGTTATAAGCCCGGCTGTAATAAAGCCGATGATTTAGAAAATCCATACTTAACTCAATCAGAATATGATGAGTTAATAATTGATGGAAAGTTACTCTGTCCGGAGAATCATGAAGCTTGTGGTATTCAGGAACTAAAACCTGAAGACTATCCAAAATCCCCTAAAAACAATAAAAAACTATTTCTCATTGGGGGAGGTGTATTGGTGGTTTTTTTAATTACAATTGGTGGAATTTTATTTTTTAGTAGAGGACCTAAAAGATTGAATAATCAAGTGGTTGAAAATATTACTACTAAGATTCAAGATAAGACTATAACGAAAACAGAACTTCCCCAAAAGGAAGAAAAAAGTGTTGAAATAGCAAAGACTAAAGTAAAGGAGGAAGAATACACACCACCACCATCTCCTCCTCTTGGTAAAGGGAAACTACATTTTACTTATGGAGATTACATTGGGGATCTTAAAAATGGAAAGATGGATGGGCTTGGGGTACTTAAATTTACTGAACGGCAACTAATTTCTACAAAAGATCCAAAAAAACGCTTTGCAGAAGTAGGGGATTACCTTGATGGGGTGTGGTTTGATGGCTTCTTTGTAAATGGCAAACTGTTCAAACAAGATGGTACGCTAAAGGAAACTGTTATAATAGGCCACTAAATTGATACGACTCCCAATAATTTTCTTGCTGTTTATTTGCTTTGATGCAATTGCTCAAGTAAATTTCATTTCCAAGAGCGTTGAAAATCTATTTTTAAAACTGCCAATTGATTGCCGAAAAGCCATAATAAATTCAGATATAATTGATTGTTATGTAAATGAAAAATTTATTAAATTGACATCTGTTAAGCATGATAATGTAATAACACATTTGGGCTTATCCATTTTCAACAATAAATCTATCAATAATGGTTTTCCTGAATTAACTCAATTCATCGAACGGACCATTCTTGATTATTTACTTACCAATTCCTTTGAAAAAGTTCTTCAAACAACCAAAGAGTCGTCAATAGAAATGTATTTTAACCAAATGAAATATGGGAGTCCCCTGTTTAAGAATATACACATTCTTGAAGATTATTTTGAAGGAAAGACTGACTATAGCGTCAAACATGATAGCTTGTTATACTTTGTAAAATTCACAAATGCAAATGGAGAGGTATTTCAAATCAACTTCCCCGCAAACAACACTATTCTGACTGGTATGGATAAGGCTGAGTTGAGTGATTATTTATTTAATGCTCTTACGCATGCAAAAGACTCTGTTGTTAAAGAATGGCCTGCTTACACTAATGGTTTAATTAAAGACAATGACATATTTGTCAGAAAGGGAAGTTCTATTTTTCCTGGAATAAGCTCTGATGTTTTCTGTTTAAAATACGAAGAGAAATATATTCCTTTGTTTGATAAACAATATCTTAAAGAATCGTTCAGCAATTTCTTTCTATGTTATCCAGTGAATGAGAAAAAATTAAGAATCCACATCGACTATAAAATGTACGGAAATGTTTCTAAATCAATAGAAATTGAGGTTGCAAACCTGTTAAATTTGTTTTCAAAGGATTATGAAATATATTTCGGTATCGAAGATAGTGTCTCAATTAAATTGCGTGGAGCGCTGGTAATATACAACAGAAACTTAAATTATTTTCATATTTTAGACATTCAAACAGATGAACAAACGCTTTTTGGAGACAAGTCAAATCTTTCCGGAAAGTTATATTCGTTTATACCACTGGATAATATTAAATCCTTTTTTGGAAAATACAAGGGTGATCTAAATTGAAACTTTGGAATTTTATCGAATGAATAATCATTTGCTATGAAAACTGGAAAATCCATTTCCCCTTCGAATGTTTTTTTCGTTTATTTCCATTTTCATTTCTTTTTTTTGTTACTTTTCAGCGGCGTTTGTCTTGGGCAAAATGCCACCAATAACATTAGTGAGAAAGAAATTAAAACTTGTGGGTTATACTATTGGGGACAATCCATGGATTTCAATCTTGAACAGGGCAAACTAGACGCGCGCGATGATTTAATGCAGACTATTTCGCATGATATTCCCGGTTCACAAAAATTAAATTCACATTCAGATATTCTTATTAAAGAAATAAATTATTTTATTAAGGAACTTGGTTCGAAGTATAAAGCAGTAGCATATGTAAAAAAATCCTGTGTATATAACATTATTGATCCAAACAAACAACTTGAAGTTCTCGAAATGAAATATACTGAAAAGGATTCTGTAAATAAGGAGAATGAAACTAAACCTGAAGTCAACACTCAACCTACTAAAGAAGAAAAGAAGGATCCCGAATCCAATAAATTTCAACTTCCCCCAATCCTACTCAATGCCATAACATATAAAAATATAAATGATCTTTATCCTTTTCTTAAATCCGAGAAAATGAAAGGAACTCTGGTGTATAGTTTTAATCAGAAATCCTTTGACTCAAGTCCGGAAAAAGTTTACACCATAATCTTTGATGTCGATACAGGAGAAGTATATGCAATTGTTGATAATAAATCAAATCCTCAGATTAATATAATATCTAATTCCGCTTATAATGTTTCTGGTTTGAAATCAAGAAAAATTAACAACCTATGGATAATGCTCCTATGACAAAAATCTGTTTATGTTTACTTTTTATTTTATCTGGTATTTTTAATGCCAACAGCCAATTTTTAACTGATGTTACAATAACCGACCTTCCCGCGAATGCCCCGGTTAAAAAAATGCAAACAAATGCATCCCATTTACTTACATCTTTTAATGGTTCGTATAAACAGGGGACGACACCTGATCTTAGCAATATTAGTTTGTCTGATGTCGCATTATCATCCATTTTTTCATTATGGGAAACAAGTCCTTTTACATGCCTTGAGACAGAAATTATTGATAAAGGATTAGCCCTGTCCTCTGGTGGTTATGAGTTACGAAATATTCCAATTTTTATCAAAGAAGCAGATTCATCTGAACGAAATCAGGAAATTGTTATCGTTTTTAGTAAGGAGGGCATCATCGACAATGTATATATCTCAATTGGGAACCATTTGTATAAAAATATTATATCACAATCAAATTCGGTTACTGATCTAAGACGAAGAGGAATTATTCTTGACTTTATCGAAAATTTCAGAACAGCCTATAACAGGAAAGACCTTGAGTTACTTAATAAAGTATTTAGTAATGATGCTCTGATTATTACTGGAAAAGTCATTAAGGTAATGGAAAAAAATGGAGATTTTGCACAACTGAATTTGTCAAAGGAAAAAATTGTGTATCAGAAACAAACCAAAAATGAGTATCTGGCGAAACTAAAACAGATATTTTCAAAAAACAGTTATATCAATATTAAGTTTGAAGAAATAGAGGTTGTTCAACATGGGAAGTATCCAGATTACTATGGAGTTACAATTAAACAATATTATAATACGAGTAGTTATCATGATATTGGATATCTGTTTCTTTTAATTGATTTTCAAGAAGAAGCCAATCCAATCATTCATGTCAGAACATGGCAACCCGAAAAAATTGGTGACAGACAGATAGCCAAAGACGAAATATTCAATCTTGGATCCTTTGGCAACCTTAGATAAAATCTCCTAATTATGGAAAAAACCTACAAATCTCTGTTTTTTTTGGTATTGTTTTTTTTATTACAAATAAATGTTGGATTTAGCCAGAACAACATTAATCCCATCGAAGATCCGATAAAGGCAAAAAAAATTACAGATGAAATTCCTGATGGGAAAGCATTGCTAGTTTTTGAAACTGAAGAAAAATTTAGTTTTGAATCAAGTATGGAAAATCTTGTTCAGCCATCAAAAGAAGGAAAACTATATAAATTATTTGTTAATACCGGATCAGTTGTAATAGCAATAAAATGGGGCCCTGCCGTTACAAAATATTTAAATTTCGGACAATTAAATGAAAAATCCGATCCACCTTTAAAAAGTAAGAATATTAAGTATTACAAATTGGAACTTTCCAACATTCTTGAATGGGGCGATCAGACAATGAAAATGAGTAAAGAAGTGGTTAATACTCAGGCTACTTTTGAAAAAGAAGCATTAATAATTATCAATGTATATCCAGATGATTTGGCTGTGAAATTTGAATGTGATAGTGGCATAAATCCATCTAAAATAGATTCTGACGGCGGAAAATATAAAGTATACATTCTCCCTCAAACAAAAACATTATCCATTAAGGCTACAAATTATGATCCGGCTGTAATAACATTTGATAGTCTACAAGTAAAAGCCGTAAGGTATTATTTTGTGCAAGTACCACCAACGGCCAAAGAAAGTGAACAGGCCGATGTGAACATAAAAGTGGGCAATTTTTCAATTGAGAGCACTCCCCCCGGTGCGACAATTCAAATGATTGGTAATCCACCTTTCAATCAACAGCAAAACAGAACTCCATTCGCATTACAAGGATTTAAAGAAGGTACTGAAATAATTACTCTGTCGCTCAACAGATACGAAAATGTTACAGATACAATTACAATCAATAAAAAGAAGGGGAAAAAAGCTGTTTATAGATTAATTCCGAAATTCGCATTTATAAGTTGTAACATAAACCCGCCTTTCCCTGTTTCTGAATTATTTGTTGATGGGAGCAAGGTCAATAGCATAGTTAATGACTCTCTGATTGAACTGCCTAAAGGGACTAGAAAACTTGAAATTCGGGCCCCGCACTTTTATCCTGTAACCAAAATAGTAAATCTTGCAGCCGGAGAAACAAGCGAAATAAATATTAAACTTTCCCCTATTATGGGAACTTTTTCAATATCACCAGGAACTTATGCGGAAAATGCTGATGTTTACATTAATGATTTGAAAATCGGCCTACTTCCAATAAATAATTTTCCATTGCAAGAGGGAAATTACAAATTAGTTCTAAAGAAAAAGGGATTTGATATGAAAAAGAGAGAAACAACATTCCAGGTGCAGGAAAATGAGTTGACAAACATGAAAAATATTGAAATGGTTAATTTAAAGGAGGTCACAATTGAATCCTCACCATCTGGTGCTAATGTTATAATTGATAATAAGTCCATTGGGAGGACTCCGGTAGATGTTAACATTGGGATTGGACAGCATAACATATCCGTTTCGAAAGAAAACTATGAAAATACTGAATCAATGTTTGATGTTGATATTGACAAAAATTCGTATACATTTCAACTGAAACCTAAGTTATTTTTATTATCAATAAAAACATATAGTTCTATTGTTGATCCTTTTACAACATATATAGATGGAACTCTTGGGAGTACCCAAAATTTACCTCCAAAAAAATATTCAATTGTATTTAGAAATACTAAAACAAATAAAGTTGTATATAAAACTTCTTACAATCATCCCACTAAGACAGACAAAGCAATATGTATTCCCAGTAAATTTGGTTTTTCAATTTTAAATGTGAACTATTTTTATCCTTTTTCCCAATCCGATGATTCCGTTACTACGTTAAAACCGCACTTTTCTTATGATATAGGGGCATTTTCTTTATATGGTTTCACAATAACTCTATGTCAAATAGAAGGATTTAGCTCGTCAATATTTCCTGATAAACCAATATTAATTTCTCCTATTACAAATATTGAGTTTAAGTTTGGTGGAAATGTAACTAGATGGTTCGATATTTCTTTATTCGGGAATTATTATTACCAAACCACATTTACAAAAAAAGAAGCTGGGAAGGAAAAAACCGATGCGCAAGTAAATAGTTATAGTTACGGTGCCTCCATGTCTTTTTATTTCTGGAAAGGGATAGTAGGTCTGACCTTGAAATCTGGATTTAAAAATTCGAACGTAAAATATGAGATATTTAATGGAGAAGTATCACAGAGATCTTCATCGTTTTCGGAAAATGGACCATTTATTTCATTTGGGATTAATTTTATAAGCCCAACACTTGATGGTAAGATTCTGAGAATTTGGAAGAGACCTTTATCACAGATTGGAGCATATTAAAAGAAAACAATTATACTTTGAGCAGTCATAAGCACATATAATGAGACTATTTCTTTATAAACCATACTGGTGTTAAAAGAAATTAAACACATACACCCATTTTTTCTTAACTATTACTTCTTTCCTCGGGGATCAATGCTTCTTGTATTTTTATCCAGCCGAATGGAATCAGGATAAAAGCAACAAAAGAAATAGCTGATTTAATATAATTGATTATTTCGGACAAACAGTGCCACTCATTCCGGAGTAAACCGTGCCAGTCTGGACTAAACCCTGCCACCCATTCCGGACTAAAGTCGGCCACACATTCCGGAGTAAATGTTCCAGAAACTCTTTCTTCCAGGTTTAAACCGTGGATTGTGAAAACAAAAGAAGAAAATTTGTGACGACCCTTACGAACCAGATAGTCTCATTTAGGACATAGTTCCAGTAGTCCTTTAATAAAATCTTGGAAGGACAGTTTTATTGTTCTCCTCGATTGGCTTTCCAGATAAGCCTTGTACTCCTTTTCAATCATAGCCAAATACTTTTTAAAGTCTGGGTGGTCAGCACCAAATACATATTTGGTGATTGGCCTCTGTTGGTGGTCTAGAATATTCAGTACACCAATTTTGTTTGAATTTTAAAAGGATGAGAAAGTAAAGACCAGTTGAGTAAAAACATTTTGATTCATTTTGTCACAAAAGGAATTAAACCAGTACCCATATGAAAAGTTATCGAAAAAGTTTGTGTCTATTAGAATTAATTGTAGAATTAAGCATTAACAAACAGTGCTTTATTAATCAGATGGTAATTCAGATAATACAGAAAATCAGGAATTAATGTACAAATATTAGCAATTTAAATCATTTTATTATGGAAAAGATTCTCTTTTTTTTAGCTATTGCAGGTTTAGTTATAATTACTTCTTGCGAAGAAAGTGTGGTTGAAAATCTTAACAATGAGAACCATGTAGAATTAATCTTCAATCTGAAAACAGTATATCCGCAAGGATGCAAGATTAGCAAGATATCGCTTGGTATTGCCCAGGAGATTAAAGGTCAGGTTGACCAAAAATCAGTTCAGTATTTTGTCAATCCAAAACCTGGCTTTAACAAACTCATACTCGAAGACACTGCCGCCAATTACCTGATCGGTAAGCCAGGTGTATATTTTTTTCTAACCATTTGTGTTAAAAATAAAAATGGAGAGGATGTTCTTATTTGCAATGAATTTATCGAAACAGATAAACCTTTGAAAATTGGGCCGAATAATTTTGAATATACCGTTCAATCAGCGTCGATGTGATATACCCCAATTACTGTTATTCAGTAGTTTTTAATCCGAATGATTCAATATAATGGTTGCATCTATCGAGCTTTTATCCCCATAACGGCATTTATCATGCAGGCAAAATCTCCGATGGATTTTCGTTCAGCACCAATGCGAGAACGCCAGAGGTTGTCTTCTCCTGCTTCCACCATGTTCCGGCTTAGAATATCACAGTTACTTATAAAGGCATTATGGGCTCTTGTGCGCTCTTCTTCCAATTCATTGCGTTGCTCCAAGGTTGATAAATACCAATCTACCCTTAATCGGGAATATCGTACAGCTGAAATGAGTAAAGCATTCACCAATTTTTGATGTCGGGCGTTTCTAAAGGTCTCGAATATTTCCAGAGCTTCTTTGATTTCCATACTTGTCACGAAACAAAGGTTAATTGTTTACAATTCGTCATGTTCGACAAAGGAATAGTATCCTTTATTGTTGAATATGATATGATCCAATAGGCTTATACCCAATAGGGTGGCCGCTTCTTTTATCCTTTTGGTCACGGCAAAATCTTCGTTGCTTGGAATTAAACCGCCGACTGGATGATTATGGGCGATAATTATGGCCGAGGCTCGTTCTGCGATCACATCGGCAAAGACTTCACGGGGATGTACCTGGCTTTTATTGATCAGGCCGATTGTTATGACCCGGATGCTGATGACTTCATTGGCGCCATTGATGGAAATGTATAAAAAATGTTCCTGCTTGCGGTCGCCGTAATGTTGTATCAATGGGAGCACATCTACGGGGAATTTAATCTTTAAGCCTTCCGGTTTTATTCGACGTCTCACGAATTCGAAGGCAGCGGCGATGGTCGTCGCTTTGGCTTCGCCGATTCCGTCGATGTTGAGGATCTCTTTTGCCTGAACTTTAATCCCTTTTTCGTCGATGGTTTTGATGAGTTGCTTTGCCAAAGAGAGTACATCAATTTTTTTCGAACCTTTGCCAAGGATTATTGCCATCAATTCCTGATCGGATAGCGATTCGGCCCCCTTTTTCAGAAGTTTTTCCCGGGGACGTTCATCTAATGGAAGATCCTTGAGTTTTTTCATTTAGCATATTTTTCAAATTTTATTTCGCACTCTTCCTTGCACCCCGCGATTTTCCTGCGCCTGCTAACTTTGCCTTTTCTTCCAGAATCCGTTCCAGCAGCTTTTCAGCGCTTTCAAAATCCCGTCCTTCCTTTTCAGCCAGTTTGGCTTCTGTGATCACCAACTCACCGCAGAAGGCTTTGGCAAGGATAGATTGGGAGAGCTTATCCACCCTGGCTTTTGCTTTTTGATAGTGTGATTCCAGTTTATCGGCCAAGGCGAATAGTTTGTCAACTTGGCGGACAATCTCTTTTTGTTCTTCCAGTGGAGGGAGGGGAAGAGGATACTCAGTTTATGTCGGAAGTTTAATATTCGGTTGGCCTCCACTTGAGTATGATATATTTCTAATATTTTCCTTCTCCGTACGAAGGTAATAATCAACATATAGACTTGAGAACTTTGTGGGAGTAATAATTCCAATAAGGCTATCCGGGAAGCACATTTCGTAGGAAAGTAATCCTGTATTCCCAATCGTCGCACCTACAATCGCAATAGCTATCGTGTTCTCCTTAAATTGTTTACTTACTCGAAATCCAAGTTCATTTAAGGTTTGGTTGTGTTCTGTAATAAAGCCACCTTGCTTTGGCAGATCACCTATTTGTATAAACGGGTAACTGCCATTATAATATCTTGGATCATTTCGTGGCCTAATAGAAAAACGACCACGACTTAAATCGGCATAGTTCCCTAAGGCACACCAAAGCCAATTCTCCGGAATATCATACAGTTCCTTGAACTCTTTGTTAATAGAAAAGTTCCTTTTAGATAATAATGCCATTGCATTTTTTAATTCCGGATTTTTCTCTCTCCATTTCTCAGTTAATTTGCCAGTAACTGCGGCCGTAAGAACCGATTTACAGAACCGTTTGATTATTGCAGGAATTTTATCCAATCGCTCTTTTATCTGTTCAATCCGAGGGATTAATTGGTCCAGTTTGGCGATTATGCGTTTTTGTTCGTTAAGGGGAGGGAGTGGAAAAGGAAGTTCTGATAATTTTGTAGCGTTAACATTTGGGACTGCTATTCCAAGTTGTGAATCACTTATATATTGCCAATAATGATGACTTTTAAAATAATGTTCTACAAAAGTTGGCGGAATAAATGGACAAAATCGGATAAGGTAGGACGCAAATACTGTGCGGTGTAATAAATCGCTTTTTGAAATTCTGTAACTGATTCCAATGGAACCAGCACGTGATACTAAAATATCATTATTCTTAAGTAGATACTTTTCATTTTCCTCAGGTTCTATTGAACAATATGGTACGGTTTCCCAATTGATTTTTCCATCAGAAATATCAGTAGTCCTAAGGAGTTTTAATGTTCCACTACTTTTTGAGCTACATGTCCAGCCATATTGTGGGTGTGTGGAGACATTGACAAGTTTCGTTAAAATCCAGCTCTTTGGAAGCATCTCACTCATTCCATCCCCTCCTTAAGTGATTGAGTTTCCCGTTGCAGTTCTTGTATTAACACCTCCTCGGTGGGCAAGTAAAGCATGTACTTTGATGCAAAAAGTTGTTTGTTTTCGTTTAAAACCGAATATTTTACGATCGCTCTGTCTTTTTCGGTGCACAGAATGAGACCAACAGTAGGGTTGTTGTCATCGCCTTTCTGCAGATCGTCGAACATGCGTACATACATATCCATTTGACCCACATCCTGATGGGTCAGTTCTCCGGTTTTCAGGTCAATCAGGATAAAGCATTTCAGGTGGTAATTGTAGAATACCAGGTCGATGTAAAACTCTTTCGTTTCGGTGGATATCCTTTTTTGCCGCGCGACAAAGGCAAAGCCCCGACCCAGTTCGAGCAGGAAATCCTGGATCTTTCCGATGATCGCTTGTTCCAGTTCTGATTCGCGAAAATGGTTTCTGTCTGTGATATTCAGAAATTCAAGCACATAGGGATCCTTTATGAATGCAGCTGGTTCCTGTTGCAATTGGGTAGTATATTCCGCTGCTTCACTCAGAACCGTTTTTTTCTCTTTGCTTATTAAAAGACGTTCATAATACAGGGAGTTAATTTGTCGCTCCAGTGCCCTGGCCGACCAGTTCTGTTCAGCGGCTTCGTTCATGTACCAGATGCAGGCATCGGGCTTTTCGACCCGCAGGAGCGCCTTATAATGCGTCCAAGATAATTCTCTCCGCAGTGCAGAGAGAATTCCAGAATCATCGCCGACAGCCAATTCTCTCCTCAATGAGGAGAATTTCTGATAGAACTGGCGCATATTCCATAAATTCTGAGCAGAAAACCCGCTGCCAAATTCAGCGGTAAGCCTCCGGGAGATGCTTTCAATCAGTTTTTTACCGTAGATAGCCCGTTCTTCTCCCTGCTGTTCCTCATCCGTTATAAGTTTACCGATATGCCAATAAGCCTCGACCATTGCATGGTTTACGGCATAATAGGCCCTGCTGCGGGACTTTTCTATGACTTCCCTGATTGATGCATAAAACGTGGCTGTGACCAACTCACTCATTGCATCTCCTCCGCATCGATTAAAGTCAGTATCTCCTGCAGTTCATCAATGCAGGCATTCAGTTCTGTAATAGCATCGCCGGCCAATATTTGCGGTTCAGGTAAGGAGTTGGGATCTTCAAGACCATCGTCTTTTAACCAGGTGATGTCGAGATTATAGTTGCGCTCTTTGATTTGTGCAAGACTGAACTTACGGAAACGCCCTTCAGTTCCCAGATCTATTCTTTTTGACTGGCCGTTTGGCTCCTTTCCGTAACACTTTTCAAATTCTTCAAACATCTGTGAAACAAGCGGACGGTCTTTCTTAGTCACCCCTGGGATATTGGTCCGGTTATCGTAGATCCAGGTATTTTCAGTCTTAAATCCTTTCTGAAAAAAAATCACATTTGCTTTTACGCCCTGACTGTACGGCGTAAATGTACCGTTGGGTAATCGCAGCAGGGTGTGTACATTGCAGTCTTCAATCAGGTATTTAAACACATCACCCGCCTCATCGGGAAAAAGCACATTGTCGGGCAGTACCATGGCTGCCCTACCTCCAGGATTGAGTATGGTGACCACATGCTGAATGAAGTTAAGTTGCTTGTTGCTGGTGGAAACTGTAAAATCATCCCGAACAGGAGCCTGATTGGCCCCCTTTGTGCCAAAGGGAGGATTGGTCAGGATGCAGTCATACCGTTCGCCACGGTCGGATTCATAAAGACTATCACCCAGGTAAATCTGTGGTTCCAGTCCATGAAGAAAGAGATTCATGAGCGCAAGTCGACGGGGACGCGGAACCAGTTCCTGGCCGTAATAGGTTTGTTTTTTAATACGCAGGACATCTTTTCTTTCCAATGCTCCTTTGGAAGCCTCCATCAACCATTCATACGCTACCATCAAAAAGCCGGATGTACCACACGCAGGGTCGCAAATTTTGTATTCTTTCGCAACCCTCGGATCCGACCGCATTACATTCACAATGGAACTGATCAGAACCCGCGGGGTAAAATACTGACCCGCTCCCTTTTTACCCTCCGCTGCCGATTTTTCCAAAAGTCCTTCAAAGGCAGCCCCCTTCATATCCACATCCATGGATGACCAATCGACCTCGTCGATCATGTTGACGACCTTTTTCAGATTGACCGGATTGGTAAAGCGGGGCATTGCCTGTGTGAAAATGTCACCGAGCAAACCAGATTGTTTGCTCAATCCTTGTAACATTGATGCAAATGCATCCAATAGATCTGTGCCTGATTTTTCAGTAAATGGTTTCCATGAACAATCAATTTTGACCTTCTTTTTATCTTGTTCATATTCAATAGATGACAGATTAATGCCTCGTTCATCTGCCATTTTAAGGAAAAGCAGATAGGTTAACTGTTCAATATAGTCTCCGTAGTCGATACCATCATGACGGAGTGTATGACAAAATCCCCAGAGTTTATTTACAACATCAGACATAGTTTATCAGGCCGCTAGTGTTTCGTTTATTTTGTTTATCAACAGGTTCAGGTCATCGCCGAAGACCTTTTTGGCGACATTCAATCCGCCGTGCCGTTCAAACACCGGCATGATTTCGAAGTCCTCAACGGAGATAGCCAGATTTTTAATCAGATGTTCTCTGATATAGGCAAGCCAGGTTTGTTGTTCCTCCGAGAATTGTTTTGACCCCATAATCGAAGTAATCGCTTTATCTACCCGTTCCTGCGCTGTGAGTATTGGTACCTGGAAATCTGAAGCGTGCTTGATCATGGAGATGATATCGGCCAAAGGCTTATTATAGACAAGTTCATGGCCTCGTTGCAAGTCTTTCTCTGAAAAATTATTTTCTCGCAATTTTTTGCGAAGCTCTTCAAGCGCACCAGAATTCCATTTGCCTGGCCTGGATAACAGAATTTCGATGGCCTGTATGTGTTCGGGATTCTCTGCGACAAATTTCTCAAAGAGTTTCAGGTAGTCGGCCGGCTTCTGGTAATCACTGCCAACTCTGAACATCACTTCATCATCAACTTCATCCACAATATCATAGGCTCTTATAAAAACCTTCTTTGGTTTTGGCAGATCAAGAAGCAGGTCAATGAAAGCTTTGTCCCGCAGGAGTTTCATGGTTTCGGTAAAGTTCCTATCAAGATTTCCCTTGAGATTATCCGTGTAGGATTTCAGATCTCCATCGGGGATATATTTGGAAAGTTTCTCCCGTGCCTCGGCGCCAACATTCTTTTCAATACGCCGCAATCGTTTTATGAGAACTTTGATGTTGTACTCTCTATCCCGGTTGTCCCAAATTCTTTCGATGATTTCAGAAAGTGGAATCGTATCTTGTTGCAGATTCACATCAAAGTCGGTGGCGTTTTTGAAGTACTGAATGAGTGTGCCATCAAAACAATCGAAGATGGTAAATTTTTCCTTATTGATCTCAGGGCAAAGCCGGGTACCACGCCCGAGCATTTGTACCCAGAGAATCCGGGACTTTACCATGCGCATAAAAACTACGATTTCGATTGCAGGTATATCAATACCGGTGGTAAGCATATCGACAGTGACCACAATTTTAGGTTCTGGCCTGTTCCGGAATTGCCTGATTTTCTGAAGTGGCTGGTCAACAGTCGGGCTTCCGGTAATTTTCAAGACAAAATCATCGCCTTTGCCAAAAACATCTTTGCAGATCCTTACCACTTCATCGGCATGAGAAACGTGAGGTAAATCATTAACGGCAAAAATCAGGATTTTGGGAAATCTGCCTGTTTCTTTTTCGTGCAAGTCCGTATATTTCTTTATCGTAGTGATGATTTTCCGGGTACTGTCGGGCGCCGTGATTTTCTCTTCGATCTCGCCAGCGCTAAACTCCCGTTCATCTTCGAGATTGTCAAGTCGTTCAGCACCGGTCGAAGTGTCAATTTCACCTACAAGTTCACCCTCTTTCAGAAAGGCACCTTTTATGTGAACATCTGATTTTATCTTCACCGCATCATAATCAACCAGATAACCAGCCAGAACATCTTCTTCAGTGGTATATGTATAAACTTTATGTTTAAACAATGCAAAAGTATGGGTAGCCGGAGTAGCTGTAAGACCAATTTTTATAACATCAAAATAGTCCAGGACATATTGCCACGTTCCAGTTTCCTTCGCAGTGTAGCCCCGATGACACTCATCGGCAATGATGACATCGAATGCATTGATTGGGATATCCAGTTTATCGGCATCCACATCATATTCCATGCCTTCGACCACCTCCTTGCCCAGGAGATTGATGGCCATTCGCTGGATTGTGGAAACATAAATGAAGGTGTGTTTTTCCTGCGGTTTGGTCAGATATTCCTCAGGCAATACCTGCGGATTAAAGGGGATATCCTCGTCGAGATCATCGCGCCTGAATTTCTGACTGTAAACCTCATAATCTTTGTCGAGCTTTAATCCATCGGGAGTTTGAAAGGCCGCAATGGACGAAACCGTTTGTGCAGCTAGCGCCCGTCGATCGACCAGGAACAGAATCCTTTTTGCATGACCGGACTTCAACATCCGATACAGAGCAGAAACAATTGTAAATGTTTTTCCTGTCCCGGTGGCCATGGCCAGTAACATCTTCCTTTTGCCGCTGATCAGTGCCTCTTCGATCGCTTCAACCGCCAGGATCTGATAAGGTCTAAGTCTGGTGATTGTGCCAACCGGATTTTCAAGGAACCATTCTTCTGCACTTTCGGTATTTCTGGTAAATTTATCCAGCAGGGCCTGAGGAGAATGAAAATCACTTATTTCGTACGAAGTGTTTTCTTTTTTTCGCACGTCCAAGTGAAAGACCAGTTCTCCATTGGTTGAATAAAGAAACGGCACTTTATAATCACGCCATTCGCTAATGGTCTGTTTCACTCCCTTGGAGTACCGTTTGGCCTGTTCAAGAACATTTTCGGCGCCAACCGCCAACTTTTTTGCTTCAACAATCCCAAGTAGTTTTCCCTGAACGAACAAAGCATAATCGGCGGGACCGGTTTCGGTGGGATATTCTTCGACTGCGTGTGCCGAAAGTACGGTAGATTCAGAGACCTTGGAATAATGGATGATATTCCACTTTAATAGGGAGGAGGTTAACCGGGTATCAATTCTTTTTTTTCTGGTTATGGCTTCGGATTCGCACATGGGGGACAATTCTGCTAACTGGATTCTTGATCAGTAAAATTAGAACAAAATTCCTTAACCAAATGCAGATGCAGTTAAAACATTCGCTGGTACCTAACTTTGGCAAAACTTACTTCGTTAAGATCACGAATCAAAACGGATTGATGAAGGAATTTGTGAAGTGGTCGTTGTACAAAAGCAATTCAGCGAACAAAAGATAAATCGAAAAAAGAAGCTTGGACCGGGATTAATTATGAAAAGGCAGTACCGTTGAATAATCCAATATATCCAAATGAATAAACCGGTAATTCAAAATATTCAAAAAAAAGAGAGTGGAATATCTAAAGAAACATTGTTATAGTAAAAGGTAAAGTCTTACCTACAACGATTAAAACCAATAAATTAATCGTGATTAATCCGTTAACACAACATTGGAGGCACTGGCATAGGAGTTTTTTTCTTTCACTTTATAGTCACGCCGAACTTCAGCCAATTGAACATTTAATTTTTCAATGGCTTCATTATGGATAGGCGTATCAAGTGAAGATACTTTTCCATCACGCAAGAGTTGTGCTCGTAATTCTTCTGTTTTATTAAAACGTTCAATCATACCTATTGGTTTCTGAGGTTTTTGATGAAGCATTTAAAGGGAGGCAAAGGTAATAATTCTTTTTCAAATCTACCATCGGGTTGGTTTAATTTGATAATCATTCCATTGTATGCAGCAAGGATCAGCGGCTTGCTATAGAAAATATTTGGCTCAGTGGCATCTACTATGACAAAACCTGAGGCCATCGATTGCTTAACTAACTCCTTTGAACTTAATTCACCCACCCATATAAACTTTGGCATTGTCAATTCAAGGAGAACATTTTTTATTTCAGGGTTAAAATCTGATTCTAAAGATAAACCATCTTTAAAGGATCTGCTTGAAGTCAGGTAAACTTTTATCAACAGCTCAGAGTTAACAGGCAATGGTTCAGGTCCTTGTACAAGATAAGATAAAATAAAATTTTTCGCCTCGAATGCTTCAAGGTAGACTTTGTGATACAGAGGAACAATGAAATGTTTGATTCTGCAATTATGCCAATCATTGCTGTAATGCATCGTTGGTTCAGATAACATTGCATTTTGATAGACGGGGAAATTATCATCTATAAAAATGAAGTTCCTCTGCATCGAATCATAATCATATATCTTGAGGTTATTGGAATCGATGGTGGTTTGAAGTTTATAATTGGTAAAGGGATAAACCATAAGTTGATCAATTTGATCATCCGTTACATTTTCATGGCCGATGCAAAGGACGGCATGACCAATGTTACCATCAGGCCGATTATCGAGACCAATAATCAAAGGGATCCCACTTTCAATGTAAGTACTTATCAGTCTTTCAAAATCTGCACCATATTCTTCCCTTGAGTAAATCCGGGTTCCAAATCCGAATTCACGTAATGCAAAAGATAATTGTTGAATATTTAATCCGCGCGAGGGTAGTTGACGCTCTGACGTTACTTTATTCAGGGTTGTAATGATTTTCGAAGGAAGAACAGGACAATAATCAGGATACTTATTACTGAAGTATTCCATTATTGCCCAAAGAGTGGTTTCAGCACAGGAAATGGTTTCTGCATCCTGTGAAGAATGTGGGAATCCTTCAACAGAAAACTTCACACCATGACAAGTCGTTTGAATATTTGTAAAACAGGCTTGGAAACTATTCTTCTTCAAAATCTTAGGGGAAATGACGCTTCTCCCGATTATGTTTGGAATTGTTGGCCGCAAAATAATAAAACCACCGTATTTTTTGATCAGTTCCTTGCGGTATCTATGCGTGTGGAATAATGATAAGTCGACTTCTCCATCAAAAAAAGTAAGCCTTATGCAATCTCTATGATACCTGCTTAGTTTTGAGGAATAATAATGGTAATAACTATCACGAAATACCCTATCTACATAAGTGGATTCAGCAAGAATAACACAGGAATCCTTGAGTTTTTCAAAATGTGGTTTTACGTCGTTCTCAGCGATATAAGCTGAGATATTTGAATCAAAACGAAATTCATCAACTAAAAGTCTTTGAACCAATTCTTTCCCTTCTAAAATCGGAGACTTATAGACAGATATGCTCATAATTGTTTTAGATTTAGAATTTTCAAATTTACGATAAAAGCTGGCAAAGAACCACAAATATTAAAAGTGAAGTCGTTTTGATTTCTGAATGATGCTTCACGGATAGGAAGGAAGATGGCGGTGCCTTTTTAGAAAAATATATTGACAGACCACGAATTTGAATATTGAATGAAAATGTAGATCAAATAAATGAAAAATGAACCTGAAGATGAGGCTAGGGAAGGATTTTTGCAAAAAATGATTTCTTTATCATTTTGGCCATTTCACCCTCCCTACCCTCATTGAACTAAGGAAACCATTGATTTTACTGGCAGTCTATCAGGGAGGGTAGGTTAATAAAAGATTAAAATAGGGAGGGATTTAAAAATTTACGATTTGACGATTGACGAATGACGAATGTCAGGGAAGGTAGTGAGGGTCGAAGGAAAGTGGTTATTGTGGACCCTCCTTGATGAAAGAGTTGATTTTATTGATGGTTTAAGAGATCAGGGAAGGTAGGGAGGGTAAATATGATAAATTAGGAATGAAAAATTAGGAATTGATTTGAAAATTTAAGGATTTGAGAATTTGTAGATGAAGGTAGAGAGGCTAATCGAAGATTTAGCTTTTCAGGAAAAGGAGGCTATGGAGGATTTCTCCTGAATGGCCCAGAGGTAGAGGCCGTCGGTTTTGCGTTTTTCGAAGCCGAACTTTTTTAGGGCTTTACCGATGCGAATGACAGCGCCTGGGGAGGTGGCGATGTTGACATGTGTACGTTCGGTGATGCGGGTGAGGATTTGTGCTGCGGAAAGAAAGTTGGTTGCTTCGGTTAACGGAATCTTCTGAAAATAGGTCAAAAGCAGTTCTTCTTCGGCGGTATTTATCTGAAATTGCTCATTGGATCGGGTAATGGCATCGATCTCATCCTTATCGAAGTAAAATTTAAAACCCTGCTGAAAGAGGTCATAGGCCTGGGCGTAAACCATCTCCAGGTTGACGGTATGTTGGTAATCGATTGAAAGGATCTCGAAACAGAGGAACCGGCGGGAACCGGTTGAATCAGTTAAGAACTGGCTGGAATTGACTGAACCCATGAAGGACGCCCGGCGGGTGAAAGCTTCTATATGGTGACCATAGGCCCGGCGCATCCGGATGGCCGATTTGGTGATGATCTCTTTAAAAGCTCCTATCTCGGACCGGTTCATGTTTTCAAGTTCGTCCATGTTGATGAACATACATTCGGCCAGGTGAATGAGGGTGTCCTTGTTATTTGGGTTGATGGTCCCTGAAAAAATGTAATCATTCAATTCCGGCGGACAGAGTTTGAGCATCCAAGTGGTTTTGCCCACACCCTGGGGACCGGAAAGAATGATGGCAGTGTGATTTACTGTTTTAGGGTCCAGAACCGCTGCAACAGATCCTACCAGCCATTTCTTGAAACACTTGCACCATAGATCCTGAGATGTGGTGTTAACCGTTTCTGATAAAAGATGGATGTAATCAGTTTGTCCGTCCCACAAAGGAAGGTGGAGGAAATAATTGTGAAACGGATCGTAAAAAATACTGAAATCGGAATAGAGAATGCTGCGCAGAAGCGTCGCCGAACACTTCAGGTTGTTTTTCAGGAGCTCGCGGAGGAGGGAGTTTTCCTGGTAATCGGTCAGTGGGGTGAAGGCGTGACGATCGAGATGGTCGTGATGGTCGTGATGGTCGTGACGATCGAGACGGTCGATATGGTTAGGAGAAAGTTTACGGATTTCGAGTTTGGAGGTGACGGTGTTGTAACGTAACTGATAATGGCCGGAGAGGTAGGCCTCGATGGTATCGATCTGGTTTTTTCGCTTCTTCTTCCTGATCAGTGATTCATCAACAATGTTACCCGAAACCGGGTCGGGTGCGGTTGCTGCTGTGGAACCTGACTGATTTATTTCGTTCGCGGGACCGGCCTTAATCTTTTTAGGGTTTTCAGGAGCCGGCTGTGACTGAAGCGAGGCCAACTTTGAGATATCAATCCCTTTATCTCGTGCGAAATAAAAAAAAGTTGCAGCCGTTACACCGGATCCATCGGATTTCAGGCATTTATCGAACTGGGCATTGGTTTCGGCAGGTTCGTATTTGGGATAGTACCGGCTAATCCTGTGAAAGTACTCTCTTCCCTCCTCCCCGATTGCATCGATCAGTGCAAAGGCAATACGGACCCAGTCGTGATAGTTGGCCGTAATGTCGGTATGACAGGACTCAATTTTCGTGACTACCTTTTCGATATCGTCTTCGATACTGTTTACAAGCGGTTTAAAGATCACCGCCGAAGGATTCAGGTACAATTGTTCATCCCAGGAGACAAAACAAAGGCGTGTAATGTCCTTACCGGATGGGTCGATTTTAACCTGGCAGGATTGATCACTTTTTTTGAGTTGTGTTTCGTAAAAGTATTTGACCTGGTTGAAAACAACTTTATGGTAAACCGGCCGGGAGAATACCTTTACAAGGATTTTAAGACCCTGACCCGATGGACTGATAAAACAGGCATGGGTGTTTGGGATGTCCTCTACACTCCTTCTCGTTAAGCAAATTTGCTCATGAGTAAGCTTGTCAATGTCGAGAATAATTAGGCCAGAGTATTCTTTCAAATTTTCCATTTTACGACCACCTTCAAAAAGTCCTGAGGGTGTGAAAGCCGGAAGCGATCGTTTTTGATCGTTGTACTCATCCTCTCTGCCATGTCGAATCAATTCCCGCAATACAAGGATCCGGGACTTGAATTTGCCGGAACGGATTTGTTCCAGGATGACGGAGATATCAAGATTTTCAACAACCTTGTTGAAGTTCCGGAACATTGAAACTTTCATGGCTGTGGTTATTTCTTGTTAAAGGCTTTGTTGTAATGCCGGTTGAGATGCTCTTCGATATCGGATGCACGGAAATAAATCTTCCCGCCTATTTGGCTGAACGGAAGGATCCCATTGTCGCGATAAGATTGAAGGGTGCGTTTTGAAATTTTCAAAAGCTGGCAAGCTTCCTGGATGTCGAGCCAGACCTCGGAGAGAGGATTTGCATTTTTGCGGTCGTCGAGCTTTTTGTCGATGTGGTCCATCTTATCCGCTAACTTTCTGAAGACCTCCTGCATGATTTCTGTTGTTTCCATAAATCGATGAATTTTGTGGTTTATGGATGCAAAATTATGCTAAGGAAAGCGACAGCGTCAGTGGTAAAAGGTGGTACCACCCCAAGTTATGATATTGAATAACAGGTACTAAGCTGCATAATTATCGATCAATTTTTGGAAATATTGCATCAATTTGCGGCATTCTTCTTTCCAATACAGGATGGCATCTAATGGAGGACAATCAAAATTGTTTTTAAAACTTTTCCAATGAATATCATCGGCTCCTTTAGTTTGAAAAGTATCGATGAAAACACGGCAAATCTCGGATTTGTTGATGTTGCTGAAAAAAAGATTTTCCTTTAAGATTCTTGCAAAACACGCCAATTGTGGAACGGTACCGGCGAATCGAAGTTTAATAATGGGTTTACTTGAAGGAGGTGGCCTTAGCACATCGTGCTGAGAAGGGAGATGCTCAATCAAGAGGATGAGGGTGCCTAACTTATCGTACACTGAAGAAATCGCATCAAACCACGCATACGAATATTTCCAGGCACGACAGAGTATTCGATCATGTAAATAATATGGAGCCTCGTGATATTTATCGCCAATAAAATTCGGATATGAAAAGAGATGAATCCCGGGAGAAGTACCTTCATTTTCATTAAAGAACCGTGGATGATAACGCTCATAGGTCACCGCATTTAACAGCGGATCGAACATGTAGAGAGCCTCATCCATGAATAATCTCTTGTCTTCAGGTCCGAAGCTTGCCACTGTTTGTGTCAGGTCGCAAACAAGTCTGGCACAGAGGTAGCGGATCCGGTCGTAGTACAGACCCGGCTTTTGAAAACCATTTACCGATAGAATACGGATATCTTGTAAATCATCTTCGTCGTCGTCAGCACATGGATAACCTCGGTAATCAATGGTGATGTTTGATTCGGTTAAGAGATCACTAAAAATCTCATTGAGAATGTGGGGAAAGGTACCTGATTGTGTCATACATATAAGTTTTAAGGTTTATATCGTAATACTGGCAAGACATAACTTTACCCTAAATGGTTGTAAATAAAAAAAAAATGACGGGTTATCTACGGCCTGTGATTAGTTTGTTTGCTTTGTCGAGGACATCGAGGTCAAAACTATCCAGGTAAATTTGAGTAGTCCTCGTATCTTCATGCCCAAGTCCTTCGGAGATGACACTTACCGGGACGTTGAGGTTTTTAGCAATGGTTGCCCAGGAATGTCGTGCTACATAAAAGGTGATATTGGCCGTAATTTTACAAGTGTTGGCTATTTTCTTGAGGTAATCGTTGGTGTTTTTACGTTCGTTTTGGATATCCATGAGTTGAGCATCCAATTCCTTCCTTTTTATTATCGGAAAGATGTAGTCATCGGGCTTCTGATCTTTAAGATAGATTCTTAGAATATCTAAAGATTGTTTCTGTAGTTTAATGGAATAAGTTTTACCCGTTTTAGCCCGCTTATATTCCAAACGATCTCCATTTATATTTGAGCGTTTTTGCAAAGCGATATCCATAAAATTCATCCCCATATTATAGAAACTGAACAGAAAATAGTTGCGGGCATGCCAGATATGGGTATCGGGTGTTAATGAGAGTTTGATGATGCTATTAAGGTCTGATCTGCTGATTGCCCGCTTAGCCGTCTTGGTTTCCTTGATGGAATAATTGGAAAAAGGGTAATGCTCTCGTTTGACAATCCCGGCCTTAATGGCACGATTGTAGATGGCACGTATTGTGCGGAGATAGAAGCTCAAGCTGTTCAATGAATTTCCTTCTGCAAGGTGGCCAGCTTCGAGTTTTTTTAACATACTGAAGTTCAGTTCCTCAAAAGTAATATCGGGATGGTTTGCGTGGCGATCAAGAAAAGACAATGATTGTTCGTAAACTGAGGCATTGCCGAGTTTTTTAGCAAATTTTAGTTGATTGATGATTTCCTGTGTAAAACTCTTTACGGTGACCCTTGTTGACTTGTTTAGTATCTTGCTTTTCAACTCAGCGGCCGACAGTTTCTCGAGCTCCCCAGTTATTGACAGGAGATCGATGATTTTATCAGCTTCAATGCGTTTGCTCTGTATCTCGTTGTTGACACGGGTAAGATTCTTGTATTTCTTACACTCGCTGGTTACTGATTGGCTTGCCTGATCCCAGTGTTTGGAATCGACAGAGTAACCAAGTGTTATATATAATGGGATCCGTTTATGGGTAACTCGCAGGGACAATGGGTAAGTATCGTCATTTTTTGCACGACGTTTATCCAGGATGATCTTTGTTGAAGGCTTCATGGGAAATTTGCCTAACAATTTGCCTAACAAAGATAACATTTTCTTGCATAAAATTGCTTTGGATTGCAATATTATTTTTCGACAAAAAAGCCCGGGACTGCTGTTTTACTTAGCAGTATCGGGCTTTTCGGTGCAATTTGGTGAACGTCGCGTTGAGCGGAAAACGGGATTCGAACCCGCGACCCTCAGCTTGGGAAGCTGATGCTCTACCAACTGAGCTACTTCCGCGAAGTGAGTGTGGGTGTGGGTGTGGGTGTGATGCAAATTTAGCATTTTCCCTGATTGATATAACTCTCTCTTGCTTTTTTGCAATTTTCATCGATTTCATCAATTGTAAGATTGACATCGCAGCAAAAAGCCTCCCCTCTTTGATGCTCGCCGCAGAAATTGATTTTCCGGTAGGCTATTCTTTGTATATTAAGTAGGTGACGGACAGAAATATTGTCGGTTGTGAAATTTTTTCCTCCCGATCCGCATGCGAGGGTCATGGAAGGGGTCAGTCCGTTATACAGCCCCCCAAGTGCTCCCTGTGAAGATGGCGTGTTCACTACAATTCGCCCGGCATTCAAAGCATGTGCAAAATAACGGATCTTTGCGTCATCGTTTGAAAAGATGCTGACCGTATGTCCAAGACCACCGTGTTCGTTAATGCGCTTGCACATTGCAATTCCTTCATCAAAACTTTCCACTTCATAAAAAGCCAGGATGGGTGCCAGGATTTCCAGTGAGAGAGGCCATTGTATTCCAACCTGGTGTTTCTCTAATTCGGCTATAAGCAGGTTTGTTCCTTCGGGTACTTCAAAACCGGCCATCCGGGCGATAGTCATTGCCGGTTTTCCGATCACCTCCGGGTTCATCGATTGTTGTGCTGTATTGATTGCAAATTTCCCAAGCTTTTCAATTTGTTCCGGTGTAAGAAACCATGCTCCCTGTTTTTTAAATTCTTCCCTCACTTGCACGGCATTGAATTTGGAGACAACTACCGCCTGTTCACTTGCACAAATAGTTCCATTATCAAAAAGTTTTGACAGGAGAATCTGATCCACTGCAAAAGCCACATCTACACTCTTACCAATATATACAGGAACATTCCCCGGTCCAACCCCAATGGCAGGATTACCTGAATGGTAGGCTGCCCTGACCAAACCTACAGAACCGGTAGCCAGAACAAGAGCGGTTCGTTTATGGCTCATAAAAGCCAATACCTGGTCACGTGTTGCCTTTGGAATCCATTGAATGCAGTTTTCAGGAGCTCCTGCTTCTATTGCCGCTTCATAGCATATCCTGGCAGCTTCATTGGTGGATTTCCTTGCGGCCCCATGCGGAAAAATAATTATCGGATTACGTGATTTCATCGCTATCAATATCTTGAAAAGCGCCGTGGAAGTAGGATTTGTCACCGGTGTAATTGCAAATACAGGTCCCATCGGCCGGGCAATTTCGGTAATCATATTTTCCGGATCTTCCGAAATAATCCCTACGGACTTTAGATTACGGATATCGCGATAAACAAAACGGGTCGCAATAATATTCTTGACCACCTTGTCGTGAAGATTGCCTATTCCTGTTTCTTCATAGGCCATTTCCGCCAGTTTCCAGCGATTGTTGAATCCCGCACGGTAAACCATATAAACAATTCTATCGGTCTGTTCCTGATCAAGCTTATCAAATGCATGGGCAGCCTTAAGGGCCTTTTGTATCGTTTCCTCAACGAAAGGATCGTTATACATATTTTTAATTATAATTATTTACATATACAAATATATAGCAAAAGAATATGCTCACCTTCATCAATAATTTGTTGCCTTCCATAAGATTCGAGTTCTGAAATCAGTTTTCATGTTTCGTGAGAACAGAACAGAATCATCTTTTTGTTAAACGACAAAAGTAGTTTTTCTTATATTTACACCCTAAAACAAAATATGTCTCTTCATTCTTATGTCGTCTTATCGCTATTTACACTCCTGGGCATTATACTTTTAATGAGAGTTTTAATTCTGCGAAAAAACGGACTCAATTTTTTTGGAGCCCCGCCCATCGATAAGTTCTTTTTCATCACCGGAAAAATAACCCTTTATACTAATTGGGGATTTTTTGTTTATAAAGCCATCTCACCAAAATCAGGCTATGTAATTGTTCCAACCTATTTATCATGGGCGGCTACCATCCTTTTATTTTTTGGAACCCTATTACTAATTATGGCTTTCCATGATCTTGGTGAGGCACTGAAGGTAGGTCTTCCAAAGGAAAAAACGCAACTTAAAACAAATGGAGTTTACCGTATCAGCAGGAACCCACTCTATCTTGGCGTGTTTCTAATAACCATGGGATCTTGTTTTTATTTCCCTGACCTGATTAATATTTCGTTTGGGATCATAGCAATTTATATTCATCATTTAATTATCCTTGCGGAAGAAAAATTCCTTGGTGAAAAGTTTGGATCTGATTGGAATAATTATAGAAAAAAAACAAGAAGATATTTCTGAAAGAAGCAGTGACCTGCTTATACTGTTAGAAATCAAATGAATTAATATTTATCTAATATTTCCAATATTTTCATTATAAGAATATTTTGATGGTAAAAAAAGCTGAAAATACCTCATTATTAATAAAGGAGACAGGCTCTTCCGAAGGTGAATTAAAATCGGTTGAAGAAAAACTAATCGAAAGCCAGCGTATTTTAACTACGTTGTTTGGTAATCTGCCGGGATTTGTTTTCCGTTGCCAGAATGATGAATTCTGGACCATGGAATTCATCAGTGATGTTTTTCTTGAGTTGACCGGTTATCGGCCTGAAGAAGTGATAAAAAATAAAAAATTAAGTTATGCTGATATTATTATCGAGGAGGATAGGCAAAGAGTTTGGGATGAAATACAGGAAAAAATATTCAGCCAAAAACCATTTACTTTTGAGTACAGGATTAAGACTGCAGAGGGAAAAATAAAATGGGTGTGGGAACAATCCAAAGGTATTTTTAATGGAGAGGGTCGCCTTCTGTTTATCGAAGGTTATATAACGGATATTTCGGAAGAAAAGCGGTTGGAGACTGTCCGATTATCGCTTTTTGAGATCTCCAAATCGGCATATACCTCTAAAACCCTGGATGAATTCTTTACTTCCATCCACCATTTCCTTGGCGACATCATGGATGTAAGCAACTTTTTTGTCGCAATGTATGACAAGAAGACTGATTCTATTTCATTACCTTATGAAGTTGATGCAAAGGATAGGCACACCTCCTTCCCGGCCGGAAAAACCTGTACAGGATTTGTGATCAAGACCCGAAAACCCTTGCTTGCCGATGAACATCAAATGCGGGAACTTGTCGAACAAGGACAAATTGATATCGTGGGTTCACCTGCTAAAGTGTGGCTTGGCGTCCCTTTACTTGTATCCGACGAAGTAATTGGCGTAATCGTAGTTCAGAGTTACAACGATCCAAAACAATATACTGTCAAGGAACTGGAATTACTAAAATTTGTTGCCGATCAGATCGGTATCCTTATTTCCAGAAAAAAAGCTGAAGATTCATTCGTTAAGGAACGAGCTTATCTCGATCAACTGTTTGAAGGAAGTCCGGAAGCCATCGTCATGATTGACAAAGAAGGGATTGTTACTATAATTAACACAGAGTTTACAAACCTCTTCGGATTTACCAAAGAAGAAATTACCGGCAAGAATATTGATGATTTTATCACCAGCCCCGAAATTTATGATGAAGCAAAAGAAATCACAAGAAGGGTCGGTCAGGGAGATATTTCGGAACTTGAAACATTACGAAAACACAAAGACGGACATCTCATCGATGTTTCAGTTCTTGTCACCCCTATCTTGATTGACGATAAGATTATAGGAAGTTATGGTATTTACCGCGATATAACCGACAGAAAACGTATCGAGAAAAGTCTGATAATGGCAAAGGAGAAGGCCGAAGAATCGGACAAACTTAAATCCGCATTTCTTTCGAATATGTCGCATGAGATACGTACCCCGATGAATGCGATCCTGGGATTTTCAACGCTCCTCTTTGATCCAACTCTGACTGAGGCTGAAAAATCAGAATATGTGCACATCATCAAAGAGCGTGGAAACGATCTGATGCGTATAATAGACGATATCATTGATGTGGCAAAAATTGAGTCAGGCCAAATAAAGATCGAGATCAAGGAATGTTTTATCAATGTATTACTTACCAATCTTCTTGTTACACTGCTTGAAGTCAAGCGCAAACAGGCGAAAAATAAAATAGTCATGACTTGTCTGCCTGGAAATACCGATAAGGATTTCAGCATACTGACAGATAGCAACCGACTCAGGCAAATCATGACCAACCTGATCGAAAATGCTTTGAAATTTACGGAAGAAGGAAATGTAGAATTTGGTTATATAATTAAGAACGAAGGAATTGAACCTATTATCGAATTTTTTGTTCGCGATACTGGAATTGGAATACAACCCGAGATGCATGAAGTCATTTTCGAGCGGTTCAGGCAGGTAGATGATACCAACACCCGCAGGCATGGCGGAACCGGACTTGGTTTGACCATCTCAAAGAATCTTGTCAAGCTGCTAGGTGGTGATATCAGGATTGAGTCGGATAGAGGAAAGGGAACATGTTTTTTCATTGCACTTCCCTTGCAGACGACCTCTACAAAAGCTGAAGCAGCCGCTCTGAAAGTACCTGAAATTGCCGCTGAAATCAATTGGTCTGGGAGGGTGATTCTGGTTGTGGAAGATGAGGAATCCAATTACTTTTTAATTGACAGGATGTTAAAACGATCGGGTGCATCACTTGTTTGGGCCAGAAACGGTATAGAGGCAGTTGATATGTGCAGAAGAAGGGAGATCGATGCCGTACTGATGGATATCCGTATGCCGATGATGGATGGTTATGAAGCAACCCAGGAGATCAAAAAATATAGAAAGGAGTTACCCATCATTGCCCAGACTGCCTATGCACTTAAAGGTGAACGTGAAAAAAGTCTTGCCGCAGGCTGCGATGCATACATTTCAAAACCAATTGATGCACGTGAACTACGAAATGCCTTAAGTATATACCTTAAGTAAGCCCAGGAAATATGAAGAATATATCTGTTTTATTATTATCCGGTCTTTTAACCGGATGTTTCTCCTGCTCGCAGAGAGAAACAAAAGAATCGAAAGAAGTTGTTCCCATAATCGAGCAACAAAAACTGAAATTGAAAAGTAATATAATGTCACCAGAAGTCCTGTGGAGCTTTGGTCGCGTTAGTGAACCTGAAATATCTCCGGACAGGAAAAAGGTGCTTTACGGAGTTACTTTTTACGACATCGACCAAAATAAAGGTAACCGGGAATTATACACCATGAACATCGACGGTAGCGATCCAAAAAGAATTACCAATACAAGGTTCAGTGAATATCAGGCCACGTGGCGTTCCGATGGGAAGAAAATTGACTTTTTGTCGGTCGAATCAGGTTCAATGCAACTATGGGAGATGGATCCGGATGGAAATAACCGTAAGCAGATCACCAATGTCGAAAACGGTATTGAAGGATATAAATACTCTCCTGACAATAAAAAAATTGCTTATACGGCAGAGGTCTTTCCAGAAAAGCAAATGAAAGAACTTTACGCAGGATTACCAAAAGCAAGCGGAAAGATATTTACCGATCATATGTATCGCCACTGGGACACATGGGTTGAGTCGTATACTCACATTTTCATCGTTACATTAACAGATGAAATGATCACTCGCGGTAAAGATATTTTACAGGATGAGCCCTTCGAATCGCCACTAAAACCCTTTGGGGGAATGGAGCAGATCTGTTGGAGTCCCGGTGGTACGGTGATTGCTTATACCTGTCGGAAAAAGAAAGGAGTAGAATACACGAAGTCAACAAATTCGGATATTTATCTATATGAAGTCGAAACGAGTATCACAATCAATCTCACAGACGGTATGATGGGATATGATATCAATCCGTCTTATTCACCTGACGGAAAGAAAATCGCATGGCAGAGCATGGAGAGAGACGGATATGAATCTGATAAAAACCGTTTGTTTGTCTATGATTTTGACACCAGGTCTAAAACCGATTATACCAGTAGTTTCGATCAGAATGCCGAGAACGTTGCCTGGAGCGAAGACAGTAAGTCAATCTATTTTATCAGTGATTGGCATGCAACGGATGAGATTTATAAACTTGACCTGGCAGGAGAGAAAATAAATAAGATCACCGATGGAATACACAATTATACCAGTGTTCTTTCAGCGGGAGACCGGCTTATCGCAACACGTGTATCCATGTCGAAACCTGCCGAGATCTATTCAATCGATCCATTGTCGGGAACAGACACCCAGCTGACGAAAACAAACACCGATTTACTTAGCCAGCTTATCATGGGAAAAGTTGAGAAGCGATGGATCAAAACTTCCGATAATAAAGATATGCTAACCTGGATTATTTATCCTCCGAATTTTGATTCAACCAAGAAATACCCCACCCTTCTATATTGCGAAGGAGGTCCGCAAAGTACCGTAAGTCAGTTCTGGTCATACCGCTGGAATTTTCAGATGATGGCGGCAAATGGATATATCATAGTTGCACCGAACCGGAGGGGGTTACCCGGTTTTGGTAAGGAATGGAATGAACAGATCAGTGGCGATTATGGCGGACAGAATATGAAAGATTATCTTTCAGCGATAGATGCCATGTGTAAAGAATCCTTTGTCAACAAGGACAGATTGGGTTGCATCGGAGCAAGTTATGGAGGATTTTCCGTATACTGGCTGGCAGGAAACCACAATAAACGGTTCAAGGCATTTATTGCACATGACGGTATGTTTAACCTGGAATCACAATACCTTGAAACCGATGAAATGTGGTTTGTCAACTGGGACCTGGGTGGACCCTTCTGGGAAAAAAATAATAAAATTGCACAAAAGAGCTATGCTACCTCCCCGCATCGATATGTTCAAAATTGGGATACTCCTATTCTTGTCATTCACAGTGAACTGGATTACAGGATTGCAGTAACACAAGGCATGCAGGCATTTAACGCGGCAATCCTGAAAGGTATTCCTGCTGAGTTTTTATATTTTCCTGATGAAAATCACTGGGTTCTGAAGCCACAAAATGGAATCCTTTGGCAGAGGACTTTCTTTAATTGGCTGGATAAATGGCTTAAATAGGTTTACCGGATATGATACTTAGCCAGAATTTCCATCCAGGCATCATCATCAATGATCTCTAATAAAACCGGGTTTATTTTTTCGACCAGTTCCGGATTTTTTTTACTAACAAGAAAACAGAAATATTGTAAATTCAGGTCACTCGGGAAAATAGCAATAACATCCTTCTTATAATATTTGCTGACAATATATTTCAATATTGTTTGATCCCCGACAAAAGCGTCGATTAATCCCATCTGGACTGAAGTAAGACCCTCGTACATGTTATTAAATACCTTATGGGGGATATTGTTTCGCTCAAGAGTTTCTTCATAACCTGATTTGTACAGCACTCCAACTTTGCAATTGGTCAAATCATTTATGTTTTTTACCTCCGTTTGCAATGTAGTTACGGTCAACTGTGATGAAACGACTCCCGCTGCGACAAAAAACAGGGCAATGGCAAAGAACATCCAAAGAATTGCAAGTATTTTGCCAAGAACAGTCCGGGGGATTTTATCCCCATATCCGACAGTTGTCATAGTCACAAAGGCCCACCATATCCCATCCAATATCCCCTTGATACCAGGACGGAACTGTCCCGGGTTTTTCCTATGTTCAGCGATCCAGATTATAACTGCAAATAGTGTTGCTATGCCAAGAATGGAAATTAACCACCGGATAATATTCCACGACAGTAAGTTATGCATTACATGAATGACGGGAGATGTTTTATCTGTCCTTGTTGCAATTCCCATGTTGGAGATATAAAATGGTAATGTCAGGTTATATTTTATAAGTCTTTCGTTGGTAACGGTAAAAGGGCAAATCGACAGGTCTAACTTCCCGGTATTTAGGTCTCCCATAATGCTATCGAGTGTTTTATAGTACTGGAGTTTATACTCCAGCCCAAGGGTATCACAAATGATTTTCCACAAATCGATACTTACTCCCGTTAACCTGTTGTTGTCGTTGAAAACATAGGGAGGGCTTAAGGTGACTCCAACGCGTATCGGCACTTCGCGTTCGGTTTTGTTGGAAACTGCGGTAAAAACAGATAATAATGTCAATATCAACACCAAGATTAATCGTTTCATAGAACAGGAATAAATGTTAAAATTAACAAATTAGTTACATTTACATCCATTAATTCCGATATGGAATTGGTTTGCATAATGGACCAGGAAAGCAAATTCATAGAAACAGCAGAAATTTTGAGAGGCTCAAGATTCACGACTGCTTTTACGGGTGCAGGAATATCTGTTGAAAGCGGTATCCCCCCGTTCAGGGGAGAGGGTGGATTATGGAATAAATATGATCCCCGTGTTCTCGAGATCAATTACTTTATTGAACATCCTTCAGAATCCTGGGTTGTCATCAAAGAGATTTTTTACGATTATTTCGGACAGGCCAAACCAAACAAATCACACCAGGTTCTTGCACGGATGGAATCGGAAGGATTACTTGGGTCAATAATCACCCAGAATATCGACAACCTGCACCAGGAAGCCGGTTCCCGGCGAATCTATGAATTTCACGGAAATTCCAAGAAGTTGATCTGTCTCACGTGCCACAAGATATACCGGATCAATGAAATCAATCTCAATCAAATTCCACCCACCTGTCATGAATGCAGCGGGTTACTAAAACCAAATTTTGTATTTTTTGGGGAAGCCATTCCGAAGCTCCCACTTGATGCCGCATATGAGGCCGCGTCGATATCTGATGTTTTTATAATCATCGGAACCTCAGGTGAGGTGATGCCTGCAAATCAGTTTCCCTTTCTTGCCAAAAGCAACGGTGCTAAAATCATCGAGATAAATCTCCAACCCTCGAATTACACACAACGGATTACAAACGTTTTTCTTCAGGGGAAAGCTGCAGAGGTAATGGGGAAACTGGAGAGGATACTATTTCCCGCGTCCCTGAATGATGATAAGGATGGTATAGATTAATATCTTAAAATCCATCGCCAGTGACATATTTTCGATGTATAGAATGTCGAATTTCAGGCGTTCGATCATTTGTTCCAGGTTTTCGGCATAACCATACTTAACTTGTCCCCAGGATGTGATCCCTGGTTTCACTTTATGAAGGAGACGGTAATGCGGAGCCTGCTGGACAATCAAATCTATATAGTACTGGCGTTCAGGGCGAGGTCCGACTATGCTCATATCCCCTTTCAGAACAGTATAAAATTGTGGAACTTCATCGACTCGGAATTGTCTCAGAAACTTTCCGAATCTGGTTATACGAGGGTCATTCTTGGAAGAGAGTTGGGGACCATTGGGTTCAGCATCCTCATACATCGTTCTGAACTTATGCATAATAAACGGTTTGCTTCGCAAGCCCAACCGTTCTTGGGAATAAAACACAGGTCCCGGGGATGTCAATTTGATCAGAACAGAGGTGATCAGCATGACCGGTGAAAGTACAATAAGACAAATAATGGAGATTAAAATATCAAATATCCGCTTAAGTGACATTTGCCAGTCGGGCATCAGGTCGGGGTAAATTTGAATAAGTGGTGCATGGAAGATGGAAGTGGTCTTTACAGAACCCATGAGTATGTCTTGCATGGCAGGAATAATTTTTATCACAACTTCAGTATCTTCAAGTTGCGTGATAATGTTTTCGATTGTATGGTTTTCGGAGTGTTCAATAGCTATGATAACCTCTTCAATTTTTTGTTCTTTCACTACCCGGTTCAAATCATTTAATCCTCCGAGATGCACCAGGTATTCGGCAAGTTTATAGCTGTTATACCCTTCAACGCTGACAAAACCGACAAATTTATTCCCGGAGGATTTTTCCTGATTTTCTATCTCCTTATAGATTGATACAGCATTCCCGTTACTTCCAATCATCAGGGTATTGAAACCAATTATTTTGTGATGTATTTTATAGGCTGCCAGTGATGTGAGAGTAAATCGGGAACCGGCCGTAAAAAATAAATGCAGAAAAAATAGCGTAAAGAAGAATTCTGCATAGGTACGCTGGGTTATGATAACATCGTCAAGGATCAGGGTAAAGAATATGATAGTAACCCCGATAAAAGTTGTAATCAAGGTTTGGGCAAATTCTTTCAGCCTGGCTTTACGGTATATTTTCCGGTAGGTTCCGATTAATAGATAAAAAAACAGCCAGGCAAAAGGGATAAAAAATGTGCCAATGTAAAGTTTTTCATCCTTCAGCACATCTTGAAAATGAGAAAAGACATCGGGATCGACAGCAAATTTCCGATAGATAAAGAAAATTGACCAGGCAATGAAAGCAGCCAGGTAATCGGCGACAACATATTTAATAACTTGCAACCGCTTATTCATTTCAAGGTCAAAATTTTAAAATTATCAAGGAGAAGGAGATTCTGTTCGGCTCCTTCTTCTTTAAAAGTACCCATATAGACCCGGTACGACATTCCGGAGTATGCATTCAGTGAAGTCGTAAGATCAATGTAGATCTTTTTCCAGCTGTTATTGGTCGGATTCAGATTTATGATTGGAACCTGGTACAAATTGGATAAACCATATACAATAACCCCTATCGTCAGAATTGTATTTATATTGAAGTTCATTTCAAGGTACACGGGTGCCAATGGGATCAGGTACTCGTCATGAGACTGGGCTTCAAAGAAGCTATGAGCGGAATCAAGAACAACCATTCCTGAATGTATTCCTTCATCTTTGAATGTCAATGGTGAATCGGCAGGAGTCTTTTGAATATAGGCAGAACTACGTTTAGTTGTATCAAGAGTACAGGCGACACCCTCAAAATTTTCAAGCCATACAAAACTGGTAGAATTCTGATAGACCGTTTTTAAGGTTTTCAGTTTCGTTGTGCTGTCAGGGGTCAATCGAATCTTTGTTGTTATCGGTTGGTAATATTGATAGCTAACCCTGGTAGAAGCAATCCCGTTTTTTTTGATCCCGGGGAAGATTGTCACTGTATGAATTCCATTGTATAAAACAGGTACCCGTGCAGGCATCTGGAACGCCCCGATGAGTAAATCATCGACATATATCCAGGCATCGGTAATATTTTGAGAATTTGTTCCCTGTGACGAAAAGTTAGTAGTGAGATAAATGGAGTCAATATTTATGTAGGCAGGAATTTCCTGATCACCGGAAAACTTCTCGCAAGAGGTTTGCGTAATAGAGATAACAAGCAGAAAAGTTAAGAAAGGTAAAGGTTTCCGATATATCATAGATTGAGATTTATTCAATCCCGTAATTTTAACGAATGATTACAGCCCGATATTGCTTATTCATAAAATAAAAGTAATTAACAAATAATAAACAGGAATCAGGAGATGTTTGCCGAGGCAACACTGATCTTTTCAATAATCTTATGAGCCACTTCCAAAGCAAGGTATCCATCATTAATAGTAACGGAGGGAAGAGTATTATTTATTATGGCAGCATAAAAGCTTTCCAGTTCGGTTTTAATTGCATTCAGTGGTTTGACGTCCGGTTTATCAAACAATATTTGCTTTGGACTTTTCCCTGGTCCAAGATCCAGAATAAAGCCTGCCGGAGATTTGTGAACCTGATCGACATCCTTGATACGGACAACTTCAACCTCTTTCTTAAGAAAATCGACAGAGATATACGCATCTCTCTGAAAGAATCTTGATTTTCTCATATTTTTTAATGAAATCCGGCTGGCAGTAAGATTTGCCACACAACCATTATCAAATTCAATACGTGCGTTGGCAATATCCGGTGTGTCACTTACAACAGCTACACCGCTTGCGCTGATTTTTTTAATATTGCTTTTGACAACACTCAGTACGATGTCGACATCGTGGATCATCAGGTCGAGGATGACCGGTACATCGGTCCCTCTGGGATTGAATTGCGCCAACCTATGACTTTCAATAAACATCGGACGATCAATAAATGATTCCACGGCAAGAAAAGCAGGATTAAACCGTTCCACATGACCTACCTGAACCTTAACATTGGCTTCATTGGCGATTTTGATTAATTCACGGGCTTCATCGATACTCGTCACGATCGGTTTTTCGATGAAAACATGCCTGCATTTTTTCAGTGATCTGGAAGCGCATTCAAAATGGGAAATTGTCGGAGTAACTATATCTACAACATCCACAGAATCAATCAACGATTCAAGTGATGCGAATTTTTTTACATTGAATTCCTTTTCAACCTTAGCAGAAATTGAGGGATCCGGATCATAAAAACCGATGAGATTAAACTCCGGAATCTCCTTGATACATTTGATATGAATTTTGCCCAAATGTCCGGCTCCCAACACCCCAATATTCAGCATAAATGAAATTTTTTGTAAAGGTAGCTTTTTTAACGTTATTGATTTTAGTATTTTCGGTAAAAATTAGGTTGTATTTGATATGATGACTTCAAAACTACACGATACATATAAGCATCAGGGTCTCCGTAAACAGCTTGTTCATAGTATTCATCTTAAGGGAATTAACGATCAAAAAGTTCTGGATGCGATGGAGGTTGTACCACGACATTATTTCTTCGATTCCTCGTTTCTGGAGTATGCCTATGAAGATAAGCCCTTCCCTATTGGGTCGGGTCAAACAATTTCACAACCCTATACCGTCGCTTTTCAAACCGAACTTCTTCAAATCAAAAATGGAGATAAAGTAATGGAGATTGGTACAGGATCAGGATATCAGGCATGTATCCTGGCAGAGATTGGAGCCAGAGTATTTACGATCGAACGCCAGCGATCGTTATATACAAAGACCAGTAAATTTTTACCTCTGGTCGGGTATCCTGGGATAAAGACCTTTTACGGCGATGGGTACAAAGGGCTGCCTGCTTTTGCTCCCTTCGACAAGGTGATTGTTACTGCGGCCGCGCCCCATATTCCGGAGGCACTCATTGGGCAGATGAAGACGGGTGGTATCCTCGTAATTCCACTTGGCACTGATGTTCAAACCATGACCACTATAATTAAAACATCAGAGACTTCATACGAAAAAAAAGAACACGGCTTATTTCGCTTTGTGCCGATGTTGGAAAACAAAGCGAAAGATAAATAACAAGAACTATGAAAAACATTCTGCTATTGATTGTACTCCTTGCGATTGCGGGTTGTGCAGCAAAGAAAGTCAATTTTGACCAGTTACAGGACCGAAACGGTCTTTATTATCTGACAAATTCCGACAAACCTTTCAGTGGTGAAGTGGTTGCCTATGCCAATGGCCGGGTAGAATTTGAAGGCGATCTCAAAGATGGTCTGAGAGAAGGAGTGTGGACTTACTACTATCCTTCCGGACAGAAAAAAATGGAAGGAGAATACGTATATGGTTTAAAGGAAGGCACATGGACTTACTGGAAAGAAAACGGTCAACAAGATGTTGTTGAAATTTATAAGATGGGTAAACGACTTGGCAATGATGGTAATCCTGAACCAGGAACCGCAAATACGGACTCTGTTAACCAGAAACCAACTGAAGAGCCGGCAGCAAAAGTTGTTGAACAGAAGAAGGTGGAACCTAAAACGACCAAACCTGTTGAATGGGAACGGTTAAAAGGTGGACCAGTCAAGTACCTCGATGGGGTTCCTTATACGGGACGTGTTATCAAGCATTATGCAAACGGGCATCTGGAACTGGAAGGAGAATTCCATGAAGGCCGCAGGACCGGGAAATGGATATTCTATGATCTTTTTGGTAATTCCCGTATCAAGTATTACTAGATAAACGTGGACGAATTCTTCTCCATGCTGAATATCCAAGCCCTATAGTCATCAGAATGGTTCCGATCCATAGTACATTGATGTATGGATTCATAATTACTTTGATAACAATGTAATCCGGTTCATTCCCTACATGGGCAATATAAGTATAATAATCGCGGTTTAAAAAATGCCGGGTTGCAGGATTATAAACTGCACCCATCCGTGGATGAATATTGACGGAGGGGAAGAGGCTAAATTCTTTTGAAAACTTACCCTCTTTATAACTTAAAAAATCAACCCGGTAATCGGTCTCGTTTCCTTTTATTTTGCTATTTACATAAGTGACGTAAAATCCACCCATGTACAAGGTGTCGGATTTAACCAGCATCAGGTTCTCAGCATTACTTTTTTCATCTCCCAGGTCGTATTTAGAAGTATTGGAAGAAATCGTCATTGAATTCGAAAAAGTGATGATTGTCCCCAATAAAAAGACGGTAAATCCGATATGAGTCATAATAGCACCCAGGTTTCGTGGCTTCGCTGTCTGAAAAATCAGGTTATAGAGTGATGATATGATTGCGAAAAGGATGAAAAACAGGAAAAGGATGAAATTCATATTTGTAATTATACCCGTAATGATGAACGGAATACAAAGAATTAACGAGATACCCAAAGAGACCATCATCTTCCTGAAAAATACTTTTGGCTGATTGGAACTGTAATTCAGGAACTGACAGAAAGCTATAAACCCGGCAATCAGTAAAGCAAAGGGGGTTTGCCACCTATTATAAAATCCCACGGAATTGGTCGGTGGGGCAATATTAGTTCCAAAGATGCTGTTGAAGACAGGAATTGATGTGGTAAAGATAATCTGAAATGCACCTAAGGCCACTATTATTGACCCGAGAAACATCCAAAATTCCCGGGAAAGAAGTTCTTCTTTTTTCTTTATATGAAACTTCTTTACATTTAAAACGATCATAACTACCAAGAGTACCAGAAAAGCGAGAAGGAACACCAGAAGTTGAGCTGTCATTCCGTTATCGCCAAAAGAGTGGGCAGAAGTATTCGCCAGAACCCCGCTCCGGGTAAGAAAACTTGCATAGAGGACAAGGATGTAGGAAAGTCCAAGAAACAGGTATGCCGAAAACAAGGCGAAATGTTGTCTCCGGGCAATTATCAGGAAGTGTAAGCCGGCTATTAAAGTCATCCATGGAACAAGCGATGAATTCTCCACAGGATCCCAGGCCCAGAAACCACCAAATGTTAATGAAACATAAGCCCAGGCGCCACCTAATAATATTCCGGCTCCAAGTAAGGTAAGGGAAAGTAAAGTCCAGGGAATCGCTTTCCCGATCCATCCGGTGTAATCTTTTCGAAGGAATGAAGCGATGGCATAAGCGAACGGTACAAGAGCAAGTGCATAACCAAGAAACAGAATTGGTGGATGGATTGTCATCCAGATATTTTCAAGCAGAGGATTCAGACCATTTCCATCTTTAAGGATGGAAAGGTAATTAGGTTGTGTAAAGATTGTTCCATCAATGGTGTTGACTGTCTCCCTCAACAGGATAAAAGGACTTGCACCAATTTTGATTCCTAAAAAATTAATTCCCAGCAACATTGAAGTTACAAATACCTGTGATAATGAGACAACGGCCATTACCGGTTTTTCCCAGTCACGGGCAATAAAAATCAGGATAATGCCTGCCAGGGCTTGCCATATTGCCCAGATAAGAAAACTACCTTCCTGCCCTGCCCAGAAACAGGAGATAATATACTTTATCGGTAACATTCGGGAGGAATATTGCCATACGTAGGAAAATTCAAAATAATGTTTAAAGATCAGGTAATACAGGATAACAGCCACTCCAACCAGAGAAAGAGCATGCAATATGTAAAAACCCCTCGCACCCAGCAAATAGGATTTATTATTGAATCTTTTTGAGAAAAATGAAAGAATAAAAAACAGAGTCGCTATAATAGCTGCAAAAAAACTGATCCATACAAAAAATTTTCCAAGGATTCCCGGAAACAGATGTTCTTCAAGATAATGAATATTCATAAATTGGATTCTAAAATAAAGGGTGCAAATTTACACTTTTAAGTTGATTTTTTCTTTTTTGGAATAGGATTATTTGAATGATCGGAAGCAGACATTCATGACCAACGAATGTTGATAACTCTACATGTTTTGTTATTAATAAAACCGATTACGTTAGAAAAAGGAGATGATTTCCATTATATTCGCTAAAATTTTGTATTGTGGCCAAAGTAGGCTTAATTGGGGGTACCGGTTTGGAATCACTGAACATTTTGAATAACTCCCAAGAAATTGAGATTCAGACACCATACGGATCACCCAGTTCCATTTTCGTTAATGGCACCATTGATAATTGTGAAGTTTTTATTCTATCCCGTCATGGGCGTGATCATACGATTACACCAACCCATGTTAATAACCTGGCGAACATCTATGCCATGAAACAATTGGGTTGTGAATATATCCTTGCGACAACCGCGTGCGGGAGTTTACGTGAAGAAATACACCGTGGCGTTCTGGTCATCCCGGACCAATTCATTGATTTCACACGATTTCGGAAATGTACTTTTTTTGACAAATTTGAACCGGGAAACGCTTCCCATACCGCTATGGCCGAACCCTTCTCCGGAATACTCAGAAAACATCTTATTTCTTCCTGCGAAGAACTCGGATTGGTACATCACCCCGCTGGAACTGTCGTTACCATTGAAGGTCCACGTTTCTCCACCAGGTCAGAGTCAATTATGTTCAGGACACTCGGAGCCGATGTGATCAACATGAGTACTGCTCCGGAAGTGATTCTTGCCAATGAAATATCGATTCCATATGCTGCAATAGCCCTTTCGACTGATTTTGATTCATGGAAACATGATGAAGCGCCTGTTACCTGGAATGAATTGTTAAAGGTTTTTAAAGAAAATGTTAAAAATGTAACCCGTCTTCTTCTGAATGTGCTTCAGAAGATTCAATAATAAACTATTCTACGGATGAAGCGAATTTCCCTTGCCGCGATAGGCTTATTATTTTTTCAGATTGTTTTCGGTCAGATGCACGATCAACCTGCGCCACAATCAATTGAACGATCGATGGGGAACCTTCCGATCATTAGTGAGGCAAGGTCTTTTCTTGAGTCTGCAACAGGGTGGATGTTACAGGACGATGGGGAATGGATCTCTGCCGAGAATAAAATCCCCTTTAAACAGGCAGAGTACAATCACACTTCAAAAGCTTTGTATAAGTTAGGCAAGGAAAATTTTGAATTCCTGCAACTCAGAGATGTTGTGCTGAATAATGAGATTTACGCAATATTGATCATACTCTTCCATACCGGATGGTACGAATTTCCAATTTTGCTCGAAGGATGGCATAAACAGGATGGAGTATCATTTTTCGTTTTCAAAAAATCAAAACTCCTGGAAATAATTCCTGACAAAATTGAATACAATAAACCCAATATTATAAACCTCGAGGTTGTTTGCGAAGGAACACTTGTTGATTTTGATTTAAAGACCATCAATTCTACTGTTGCTTATCAAATCCAGAAAACTTTTGTCGACAAGACCATCGCTGCTCATAATCTTTTAGTCGCAGTATTGCCGGTTCAGTCATCCGGACAAACACTCGAGAGGTTCAGATTGATTCAGGTTATAAATAAAAAGAAATTTTATATTCCTTACCTTGATGTGAAAGACCGTGATAAGCTTTTCCGAAGTTCTTACTTTGAAACGGATTTTGAAACATTCAGGAATTTTATCCGATATGATGCCGGATCCGTTGCAGTTCCCCAGTTTGCAGGTTCCGCCAAGACCCCTGAAGAATTTTACAAACGCGGAGTTTCCAATTACACTCTTGGAAATTACATGCAGTCTATTGCTGATTTTACGGAAGCTTCAAAATATCCACCCTATACTAATTTCTTTCTGACATATGCTTATCGTGCCAATGCGCGTCAGAAGGCCGGCGATAATTTTGAAGCGCTTCATGATTTTGACAGGGCTGTCTCCCTGAAACCTGCAGAGCAAAGTTATTATTCTGCCTGGCTTACAACCATCTATAACCGCGGCGTGGCAAAATATAACCTCAAAGATTATGAAGGGGCATGTCAAGACTGGCAAACAGCGGTTCAAATGGGTTTCAGGGATATCGGATCGGACCAGACCATCAAGGAAAACTGCAAAAATTATAAATTCAGTTCCTCCTCCCTCTTCATTAATACTCTTCCATCAACTTCACCCGGGACAAGTTCGCCTGAGATGCAAACAGATTATTATAAAGTTTATTGGGAAGGAGTTTGGAAATACGAAAACGGAAATTATAATGAGGCTTTAAGAAATTTCAACCGCGCCCTTGAACTTAAACCCCAAATGAATATTACCACCATCTATAATTACCGTGGTAATTGCAGGCTGAAGCTGACCGATTATACCGGTGCAGTTAGCGATTACAGCATTGCAATCAATTATGCACCTTCCACACAAACAGATAATAATACTTTAAAAACAATCTATTACAACAGGGGATTAGCCAATTATTTTCTCGGAAATAGTTCCATTGCCTGTAGCGACTTTAACAAGTCGATCAGCCTTGACCTCACCGATGCAGCCTCCCTTCAATTTATCCGGCAAGTCTGTAAATAAAATTACTAGTTTCTTACTTTTCGGGCACAACATGGTTTCGCTGGCCGTTTTTATAGGCAACGACAAAGGCATCGTGGATCCCTTTTTTCAACATCTCATCCCGGAGTTCCCTGGCATACTCCAGATTCTTGTAGTTTCCGACAATATAACGGTTTAATTTACCCTCTCTTTCTCTTGTAACTGGTTGAGTAATATGATACCGTTTCCTTATGGTTTCTGGTTTATAAGCGGTTTTGGCAAAAGCAAATATCTGGACAACATAAATGTATTCTTCCTGGGTTGTAGGTACGATGGTGGCTCCGGTCGGAGTGGGAATTTCAAGAGGCAGAATTCTGGGAGCAGGTGGTGTTGCGGGTGTGGGTGATACGGTATATGAATATTCTTTCACTTGCGCTGATCTTTTGGTTAACTTACCAAGGTTTACTGTAATCCCAAAGGCCAAATAATCATAGAAGTCATATTTGAAATTTGTCGCCTTTTGATCCACATAATCTGACATAGCCATCCTGAATGTCCATTCGATCCCAACGTTGATCCTGTTAGTAATCCGATAGAAGGCACCCAGACCAAAAGGGATTACAGCGGCAGTCCTCCAATTAGGTATACTGTCACTCGTTATAACCTGCATGGTCGTGAGGTCCGTGAGTTTAGTATTCCAGTTTGCGAAACCAATACCGAGGGTACCATATATAAAAAATTTCCTTGAGGGTTTATAAGGAGAAAAGAGGTTAGAAAAATTGATGGTGGTATTTACATTGAATTCAATCAGACTCCCGGAAAAGGATCGATTAACAGGCACATCCTTTGAATCGTTGATTTTACGTCCCCTTACCCCGGCGAATAATAGTTGTCCGCGAAGGCCAACGACATTCGTAAATTGCCTTCCTCCGAAAATACTACCGGCAATACTTACATTATTATCAATTCCTATACCCTGAGGACCGAGATCACCATAAAAGAAATCCGGTCCTATGTTTACCCCAAGCATCCACATGTTTGCAAAAGATGCTTCACTTTTCGCCTTACCAGATTGTGCCCATGTATTATGAGAAACCGCCAGGAGTATAGATAAAAGAAAAAATACAATATGTTTCTTCTGTCTGTACATCAGAAATTCTTGAGACTGATCCTCGAATGGTGGGATCCTTTTTACCTTTATCCAAATTTAGAAGTCAATAGCTAAATTACAGAGAATGTGAAGATATAAATATCAACAGTTTATCAACAAAAAAAATCCCTTCCTGACAATTTCGGGAAGGGACAGATAAATTCTCTAAATGATAAAATGGTTACCGGGCATATTTAAAGCTACTTCCCAAATACTTTGCGTTATCCCCAAGTTGTTCTTCGATCCGTAACAACTGATTATACTTGGCAATTCGCTCGGTACGGCAAGCCGAACCCGTTTTGATCAAACCGGTGTTCAAGGCAACAGACAAATCTGCGATAGTAACATCCTCAGTCTCTCCCGAACGATGACTTATAACCGCAGTATAGCTGTTTCTGTATGCCATATTTACCGCATTAATTGTCTCGGTGAGAGTTCCGATCTGGTTAACTTTTATGAGGACAGAGTTGGCAATTCCTTTCTTTATCCCTTTTGCCAATCGTTCGACATTGGTAACAAACAAATCATCACCTACGAGTTGTATTTTATTTCCGAGTTCGCGGGTCATAAGTTTCCATCCATCCCAATCATCTTCTGCCATCCCATCTTCAATGGAGATTATCGGGTACTTGTTCACCCAGTCTTTCCAGAAGGCTACCATCTCGGCTGGAGTTAGTTTTTCTCCGGAAGATTTCTTAAGGTGATAAACATTCTCCTCCGGGATAAAATATTCAGAAGAAGCAGGATCAAGGGCAATGTAGATATCTTTACCCGGTTTGTATCCGGCAACTTCGATGGCTTTTATAATTACTTTTAACGCTTCTTCATTTGATTTCAGGTTTGGAGCAAATCCACCCTCATCGCCGACATTTGTAGAATATTTTCCTTTTTTCAGGACTGCTTTCAGGTTATGAAAAACCTCTGAACCCATCCGGATGGCTTCGCTGAAAGAGGATGCTCCTACCGGCATGATCATAAATTCCTGAAAGTCAATTGAGTTATCGGCATGTGAGCCACCATTCAGAATGTTCATCATCGGGATAGGTAACATCTGTGCCGAAACACCACCGATATACCGGTATAATTCCTGCCCTGTCGTCAGGGCAGCCGCATGGGCTGCAGCCAGGGAAACACCAAGAATTGCGTTGGCGCCCAGTTTTGATTTATTTGGTGTTCCATCCAGTTCAATGAGCTTGTTGTCAATTTCGATCTGGTCGGTTACAAACATGCCGATCATTTCCTCCGCAATGACCTTATTAACATTGTGGACGGCATTGAGAACACTTTTCCCAAGGTAAAATTTCTTATCACCGTCACGGAGTTCCACTGCTTCATGAACACCGGTTGAAGCCCCTGAAGGGATTGCAGCGCGTCCAACGATACCACTGTCGGTGAAAACATCTACTTCAATAGTAGGATTTCCCCTGGAGTCCAGAATCTGTCTGGCATGTATTGTCAATATCGTACTCATAGTTTTACTCTGCTTTTTCTTCTTCCGTATCTGGTGTTACTTCCTTAGCTGATTCTTTTTTTGCAGCTGTTTTTTTCATTTTAGGTTCTCCGGTTTTGGCTTCACCCTCTGCTGCGGTCTTTTTCTTTGAAGTAACTCTTTTTCTTCGAGTGGTTTTTGCTTTTTCTCCATCCTTTGGAGTTAGCATTGCTTCGTTGTAATCCACCAATTCGATAAAACACATTTCGGCATTATCCCCTTCCCTGTTTCCCGTTTTTAAAATACGGGTATAACCGCCCGGCCGGTCTGCTATCTTTTTCGAAATTTCACGGAAAAGTTCGGAAACGGCTTCTTTATTCTGGAGAAAATTGAAAACATGTCTTCTGGAGTGTGTTGAATCATCTTTTGATTTTGTGATCAAAGGTTCTACATAACATCTGAGGGCCTTAGCCTTGGCTATGGTAGTGTTGATCCTTTTGTGGATGATCAGCGAGGATGCCATATTTGAAAGCATGGCTTTCCTGTGTGCACTCTTTCGTCCCAGGTGGTTTATTCTTTTCTGGTGTCTCATCGCAATTAATCCTTATCTAATTTATATTTCGTGGTATTCATTCCAAATTCAAGTCCCTTGGTTTTAACCAACTCTTCCAGTTCGGTCAATGATTTCTTACCAAAATTCCTGAATTTAAGTAAGTCATTTTTATTAAAGGCAACCAGGTCGCCTAAGGTTTCTACGTCGGCTGCCTTGAGGCAGTTTAGCGCCCTGACAGAGAGATCGAGATCGACCAGCTTGGTTTTAAGGAGTTGTCGAATGTGTAGTGACGTTTCATCAAATTCCTCAGTAACAGTTTTCTCGGCTGCATCCAGAGTAATTTTTTCATCGGAGAAGAGCATGAAATGATGAATTAAAATTTTGGCTGCTTCTTTAAGGGCATTTTTCGGCTGGATAGATCCGTCGGTCACAACCTCCATTACAAGTTTTTCATAATCGGTCTTTTGTTCAACCCGGAAATTTTCAACGTTATAAGTAACATTTTTGATCGGTGTATGAACGGAGTCAATGGCAATTCTTCCCAGGGATGATGTAAGGGTTTTATTTTCCTCTGCGGGAATATAACCGCGTCCTTTGTCGACAGACAATTCTATCGTCAATTTGACGGAGGGTTCCATATGGCAAATGACCACATCCGGATTCAGAACCTGAAACACAGAGAGGAATTTATTGATATCGCCGGCCTTAAATTCTTTCTGCTGGGCGATGATTACAGTAACCTTTTCCGAACTTTCAGCATCTATCAACCTTTTGAACCGGATCTGTTTCAAGTTCAGTAAGATTTCGGTCACATCTTCAATGACCCCTTTAATGGTAGAAAATTCCTGATCGACTCCATCAATTTTGATCGAAGTGATAGCAAATCCTTCAAGGGATGAAAGCAAGATTCGTCTGAGTGCATTTCCGATAGTTACACCAAACCCAGGCTCGAGCGGGCGGAATTCAAATACGCCGCGGTAATCATCGGCTTCAACCATGATTACCTTGTCAGGTTTCTGGAACGGTAATATTGCCATATCTTTGTTTTTTAGTTATATATGTGTTTTATGTAAAGATCTCTTTTGTCTCTTTACACGAAATACTATTATTTCGAATACAATTCCACAATCAGCTGTTCCCTGATATTCTCCGGAATTTGGCTGCGTTCGGGATAGTTTAAAAATTTACCTGTCAGCATGTCGCGATCCCATTCAAGCCAGGGAAATTGGCTTCCACGTGATTTAATTGAGTCGACAATTATTTCCAACGATTTGGAACGTTCTCTAACGGCAACGATATCGCCAGGGCGGAGTTCATAGGACGGCACATTAACGACTTTACCATTAACAGTAATATGGCAATGGCCAATAAGTTGTCGGGCTCCATTGCGAGTCGGCGCAATTCCCAGGCGGAAAATCACATTATCCAGGCGTGCTTCAATTAGTTGTAATAGCACCTCACCCGTGATCCCCCCTTTGCGTGCTGCTTTGAGGAAGGTGTTTTTAAATTGACGCTCCAGTATCCCGTATGTATATTTTGCTTTCTGCTTTTCCATTAACTGCGTACCGTACTCGGAGGATTTAGCTCTCCTTTTGGTTTGTCCATGCATTCCCGGAGGATAATTTTTCTTCTCATAATGCTTATCCGGACCAAAAATTGGATCCCTGAATTTTCTTGCAATTTTTGACTTCGGTCCAATGTATCTTGCCATATTTTATTGATAAAGTTAGTTGTTTCTAAAATCTTTAGTTAAAGAGGTGCTGTTATACCCTGCGACGCTTCGGAGGACGGCATCCATTATGCGGTAAGGGGGTAATATCCATGATTTCCATTACTTCAATACCACTTGAATGAAGGGTACGGATGGCAGATTCACGTCCTGCACCAGGTCCTTTCACAAATACTTTCACTTTACGTAATCCTAAGTCATACGCGACTTTGGAGGCATCCTGTGCTGCCATTTGGGCGGCATAAGGAGTGTTTTTCTTGGAACCCTTGAAACCCATCTTGCCCGCTGATGACCAGCTAATTACCTGACCACTGTTATTTGCCAGGGTCACTATGATATTGTTGAAGGATGCATTGACATAGGCTTTTCCAATTGCATCTACCTTCACTACCCGTTTCTTCGAACTTTTTTCAGTCTTTGCCATAAATTATGTTACTGCTTTCGTTATTCATTAACTCTTTGTTGCTTTCTTTTTATTGGCAACAGTCTTTTTCCTGCCCTTACGGGTCCGTGCATTATTTTTAGTACTTTGTCCGCGAACAGGTAATCCAATACGGTGACGGATCCCGCGATAACATCCGATATCCATCAAACGCTTTATATTCATCTGGACTTCAGAGCGAAGCGCACCTTCAATTTTAAAATTATCGGTGATGATTGTACGGATTCTGTTTTGTTCGTCATCTGTCCAATCCTGAACTTTTTTGTACCTGTCAACTCCTGCTAATGTCAGGATTTTCTGTGCTGTACTCCTTCCGATACCGAATATATAAGTCAGTCCAATTTCACCCTGTTTGTTTTTTGGAAGGTCAATACCTGCGATTCTGGCCATATTGATTGAATTTTATATTATTTATTTTTAACCTTGTCTTTGTTTGAACTTGGGATTCTTTTTATTAATAACATACAGTTTACCCTTCCTGCGTATGATTTTACAATCGGCTGATCTTTTCTTTATTGATGCTCTGACTTTCATCTTCTTTTATTTTGAACTATTGATATCTGAATGTAATTCTTCCTTTAGTCAAATCATAGGGTGACATTTCGATCCGGACTTTATCTCCCGGTAAGATTTTGATATAATGCATTCGCATTTTACCGGAGATATGTGCAGTTATTACATGTCCGTTTTCAAGTTCGACACGGAACATGGCATTTCCAAGGGATTCGATGACGGTTCCATCTTGCTGTATGGATGCTTGTTTTGCCATTAGCGTTTATCTTTTCTTCTTAGCTTAATGTTACATCTCAGCATTTAATACCTCTTCAATGTATTGGAAGGTTGATAAAACATCTGTTTTTTCCTTCCTTATTGCTACGGTTAATTCAAAATGAGCTGACGGCATCTTGTCTGATGTCCGGATGGTCCATCCATCCTTACCCTGAACCACGTTTTTTACTCCCATGTTTATCATCGGTTCAATACATATAGTCAGCCCTTCCGTCATTTTTGCCCCTGATCCTCTTCTGCCATAATTAGGGATATCCGGTTTTTCGTGCAATTCTTTTCCAATTCCATGACCTACAAGTTCGCGAACTACTGAATAACCAAACGATTCAACATATTCCTGAATTACTGAACTAATATCTCCAATTCGTAACCCTGCAACGGCAACGTCCAGAGCTTTAAACAGCGACTCCTTTGTCCGCTTCAATAAGTTCAAAGTATCCGGTTCGACATCTCCAACTGCAAAGGTATAGGCAGAATCACCATAATACCCATATTTCATGCATCCGCAATCGATCGAAACAATATCACCATTTTTAAGAACTCTTTCACCCGGTATTCCATGCACTACCTCTTCATTGATGGAGGTGCATAAAGTAGCTGGGAATCCACGGTATCCTTTAAAACCTGGCACCGCTCCTTCTGACCTTATAAAGGTCTCTGCTATTTCGTCCAGTGTTATCGTTTTAACACCGGGTTTTATATATTTTGCAACTTCTGCGAGTGTTTTACTTACAATTATCGCATTCTCCCTTAATAACTCAATTTCTTCCGTTGATTTGATAACCATCTGATGATCCACATTGGATATTAACCAGTAACAGAATAGGATGAGCGTCCTTTAATTCTTCCCGATTTGGTCAGACCGTCATAATGACGCATAAGCAGATGGCTTTCCACCTGTTGCAATGTATCCAGAACCACTCCGACAAGAATCAATAATGATGTACCCCCATAGAAAGCGGCGAATTGATTGGTAACACCCACCAATCTCACAAGGGCAGGCATGATGGCAACAAATCCAAGGAATATTGAACCCGGTAAGGTTATCCTTGACATGACGTTGTCGATGAATTCCGCTGTCTTTTTTCCAGGTTTAACGCCTGGGATAAACCCGCCATTCTTCTTCATATCTTCCGCCATCTGATTTGGGTTCACGGTAATGGCCGTGTAGAAATATGTAAAGAACATGATCATGATAAAAGAGGTGAAATTATACCAGAAGCCGTTCATATTTGTGAAGACTTGTGCAAAACCCGTGAGGGTATCATTGCTTGCAAATCCGGCAATCGTCAATGGCAGGAACATGATGGCTTGTGCAAAGATTATCGGCATAACACCGGCGGCATTAACTTTTAAAGGAATGTATTGACGTACTCCTCCATATTGTTTGTTCCCGACAATTCGCTTTGCATATTGTACAGGTATCTTCCTTGTTCCTTGCACCAGTAGGATTGTCACCAGTATTACCAGGACAAGAAAGGCTAATTCCACGACAAAGAAAACAAGGCCGCCACCCTTTTGTTCCATTCTTGAAACAAGTTCGCCAAACAGGGAGAAAGGCAGCCTGGCAATGATACCGATCATAATAATCAGAGAGATTCCATTGCCTATCCCTTTATCGGTAATCCTTTCGCCCAGCCACATCACGAACATGGAGCCAGAGGTCAGGATAATAATGGACATGATGCCAAAGAATGAGAACACCGAATGACTGGTCATATTAGGGTTAAACGGATAGATATGTTCCGGTGTTATCTGGGAAGCAAGATTGGCAATATAAGCCGGGCTCTGGAAAACAAGAATAATGACGGTCAGGTATCTGGTCATCTGGTTGATCTTCTTACGTCCGCTTTCCCCTTCCTTTTGTAATTTCTGGAAATAAGGAATGGCCATTCCAAGCAACTGCATCACGATGGATGCAGAGATATAGGGCATGATTCCCAAAGCAAAAATTGATGCATTTGAAAAGGCACCACCGGAAAACATATTTAAGAGTCCCAGCAATCCGCTTTTTGTCTGATTCTGCAATGCATCAAGACCGCTTGGATCTATTCCGGGTAAAACCACATATGCACCAAGACGATAGATCAGGATAATCCCGATGGTATAGAGAATCCTCTTCCTGAGGTCGTCAATTTTCCATATGTTTCGTATGGTCTGAATCAGCTTTTTCATTCAAACAAAATTAAATTACGTTTGCTATTCCTCCAAGTTCCTCGATTGACTTTTTTGCCGTCGCAGAAAATGCATGGGCAGTAACTTCAAGCTTCTTTTTCAGTTCTCCACGCCCAAGGATTTTAATCCGGTCTTTCTTTGATACATATCCGCTTTCAACAAGAACACTCAGATCGATGGTCTGAAGGTTTCTTTTTTCTGATATCTGTTGTAAAACATCGAGGTTAATACCCTTATATTCAACGCGGTTAAAATTCTTAAAACCAAACTTAGGGACTCTTCGGACCAATGACATTTGTCCACCTTCATATCCCAACTTCTTGGAATAGCCCGACCGCGATTGTGCGCCTTTATGTCCACGCGTGGATGTTCCTCCATGACCGGAACCCTGGCCTCTACCAATTCGTTTTACTTTTTTTGTCGAACCTTTTGCCGGTTTTAGATTGCTTAAATCCATTTCAATATCTTTTATCTGTTGTTAGACTTCCTCAACATTTATGAGATGTTTCACTTTATCGACCATCCCCAAAATTTGGGGAGTTGCGCTATGTTCCACCGTATGACGGATCCGTTTCAGACCCAGCGCTTCCAGTGTACGTTTCTGCCGCATCGGTCTCCCGATTCCACTGCGAACTTGTGTTATTTTAATTTTTTTCATTGTTTTGAGACAGCCTTTATATGATATAACTTTCAGCCATTAAATACATTGCTTAATTCAATACCTCTCAATTGGGCAATGGTATAAGGATCGCGCATCTTGATCAAAGCATTGATCGTAGCCTTTACCACACTGTGAGGATTTGAGGATCCTTTTGACTTGGCAAGAACGTCTTTTACTCCCACACTTTCAAGAACAGCACGCATAGCACCACCGGCAATTACTCCGGTACCAGGTGCAGCAGGCTTCAGATAAACCAGTGCACCGCTGTACTTACCCAGTTGTTCATGTGGAATAGTTCCTTTCAGAATAGGTACCTTAATCAGGTTCTTCTTGGCATCATCAATCCCCTTCGAAATTGCGGCAGTCACTTCTTTAGCCTTACCGAGTCCATAACCGACCACGCCATTTTCATTTCCCACAACTACAATTGCAGAAAAACTAAATGTGCGTCCACCCTTGGTGACTTTTGTAACACGTTGAATACTTACAAGGCGGTCCTTGAACTCAATTTCGCTTGATTTTACTCGTTTTACGTTAGCGTTTGTCATAATTATCTAAAATTTAAGGCCACCTTCCCGTGCTGCATCAGCTAAAGATTTGACCCTGCCGTGATATAAATAACCATTCCGATCAAAAATCACTTTGGATATCCCTGCCTGAAGTGCTTTTTCTGCGACCAGTTTACCAACCTGTTTTGCAATTTCAGTTTTATTTCCTTTCACGTCATGCATTACTTTTTCCATGGAAGAAGCAGCGATAATTGTCTTGCCTGAAAGATCATCGATCAGTTGAACATAGATTCCTTTGCAACTTCTGAAAACGGTCATGCGAGGCCTGTCAGGAGTCCCTTGTATGATTTTACGTATTCTATGTTTGACCCTGAACCTGCGATACTCTTTTCTATTCTTGATTGCCATTTCTCTTTTTTTTTGTTGATACGCACGCAGTGCGTCTTTACCTTTTTGTTGATACGCACGCAGTGCGTCTTTACAATATATTTTTATTGGCCGGCGGCAGATTTACCAGCTTTTTTCTTAATTTCTTCACCCATGAAGCGAACTCCCTTCCCTTTATAAGGTTCCGGTTTACGTAAGGAGCGGATTTTTGCCGCAACTTGTCCGAGAAGTTGTTTATCAACCGATTTAAGTATGATCGAATTGTTCTTACCTTTTTCGGCAGTTGTTTGAACTTTAACTTCTTGCGGAAGTTCCAGGAGAAGGTTGTGCGAGTAACCCAGTGACAACTCGAGTAACTGACCGCTAGCCGTAGCTTTATAACCTACTCCAATCAATTCCTGAACAAGGGTAAATCCTTCTGAAACGCCCTTCACCATATTGGAAAGCAGTACACGGTAAAGCCCATGTTTTGACCGGTCATCCCGTTCATCGGAATTCCGCAAAACCTGTATTGAAGAATCCTCGACTTTAATGGTGATCTTTGGATCAATCTGTTGATGTAGTTCGCCCAATTTTCCTTTCACCGTGACCAGGTTCGTTTCGGAGACTGTAACCTTCACGCCAGCGGGTATTTGGACAGGTAGTTTTCCTATTCTTGACATGTTTCTATTCTCCTTATTAACTTATATAACATAAGACCTCACCCCCTACTTTTTGTACACGTGCTTCCTTATCAGTCATCAATCCGTGAGAAGTTGACAGGATAGCGATGCCAAGACCGTTTAAGACTCGGGGGAGTTTCTCCGCATCGACATATTTCCTCAATCCGGGTTTGGAAATCCTGACCAGGGAGTTAATGGCCGAGACTTTAGTCGCCGGGTGGTACTTTAATGCGATTTTAATAATGCCGGGATGAGGTTCTTGTTCCACTTTATAATTCAGGATATATCCTTTTTCAAAGAGGATCCTGGTGATTTCTTCCTTAATTTTGGACTTTGGAATTTCAACAACCCGATGGTTAGCCATCATGGCATTCCGTAATCTCGTCAAATAGTCTGCAATGGGATCCGTAACCATTTATCTTTTACTTTAATTTGTTAATTTTTCTCATTTACCAACTTGCTTTTTTCACACCGGGGACCAACCCTTTGTTCGCCATTTCCCGGAAATTAATACGGGATATTCCAAAAAGACGCATGTATCCTTTAGGACGTCCGGTAAGTTTACAACGGTTGTGCAACCGAACCGGGGAGGCATTCTTTGGCAATTTTTGCAAAGCAATATAATCACCTGCCTCTTTAAGCGCTTTACGCTTTTCGGCAAATTTCTCTACGAGTTGTTCTCTCTTATGCTCTCTGGCTTTAATTGATTCTTTTGCCATATTATGATCTTGTTTTAAAAGGTATACCAAATTCTTTCAACAGGGAATATGCTTCCCTATCGGAACGGGCCGATGTAACGAAGGTGATATCAAGTCCGTTGATTCTTGCAACTTTGTCAATATCAATCTCCGGGAAGATGATCTGTTCTGCAATGCCAAGAGTATAATTTCCACGTCCGTCGAATCCTTTGTCGTTTAAACCACGAAAATCCCTGACCCGTGGAAGTGCAACTGAAATCAGGCGATCAAGAAACTCGTACATGTTTTCTCCCCTTAGGGTCACACGTGCGCCAATGGCATTCCCCTTTCTGAGTTTGAAGTTGGAGATATCCTTCCTTGATTTTGTTGCAACCGCTTTCTGACCGGTGATCATTGTCATCTCGGCAATACCATTATCAATATATTTCCGGTCGGTATTTGCAATTCCCAAACCCTGGTTAAGACAAATCTTCTCGATCCTTGGTACCTGCATCGGGCTTTTATAATTGAATTGTGCCATCATGGCCGGGACAATATCATTCAGGTACTTCTCTTTCAATCTTGGTTTATATGCCATTACTTTATAACCTCCCCTGTTTTTTTAGAAAAACGAACCAGTTTTTCAGTTTTGCTATCCAGTTTTCTTCCGGTACGTGTAGGCTTCCCAGAATTATCAATCACCATCAGGTTCGAAATATGTACCGGGGCTTCTTTTTTAACAATTCCTCCCTGGGGACTCTTGGCGTTGGGTTTGGTATGTTTTGAAACCATATTGACCCCTTCCACGATCGCCATATTTTTATCGATATCGACCTTCAGGACTTTTCCTTGCTGACCTCTCGAATCACCGGAAATAATCGAGACTGTGTCGCCTTTGCGGATATGAAATTTTTTCTGCATAGTATAATAGTATGTACTTATAGCACTTCTGGCGCTAACGAAACGATTTTCATAAATTGTTTTTCTCTCAGTTCTCTGGCTACCGGGCCAAAAATTCGGGTACCTATCATTTCACCGGTAGCGTTGAGCAGGACTACGGCGTTATCATCGAACCGGATATAAGAGCCATCGACCCTTCGGATTTCCTTTTTTGTTCTGACTACTACGGCTTTTGACACGGTTCCTTTCTTGATGTTTCCCGAAGGAAGTGCATGTTTCACTGTCACAATAATACGGTCGCCAATGGATGCATACCGCTTGCGTGTTCCGCCAAGTACCTTAATACAAAGGACTTCCTTGGCGCCGCTGTTATCTGCTACTGTTAATCTTGACTCTTGCTGTATCATGGCTATTTGACCTTTTCAATGATTTCGACAAGTCTCCAACACTTATTTTTGCTGAGCGGCCTGGTTTCCGCGATCAGTACTTTATCGCCCTCGTTGGTTTCATTTTTTTCATCGTGGGCCATGAAGCGGGAAGTCTTCTTTACGAATTTTCCGTACTTTGGATGCTTCACTTTACGTTCGACTTCAACAACAAAGGACTTCTCCATTTTGTTACTGACGACGATACCGATTTTTTCCTTTCTCAGTTTTCTGGTTTCCATTTCTATCTCTTTAGATTAGGCGCACTGATAGCGTCGTTAATGCTTTTTAACTGCTTTAGTAACTTTTTCTCCATTTTGTACCCGATGACGCACTTCCGTTTCAAGGCGGGCGATGGTCTTGCGATAGGCCTTGATCTTATTAGGGTTTTCCAAAGGGGAAACGGCATGGTTAAGTTTTAACTTCGTCAGCTGACGTTTTTCTTCATCCAGCCTTTCCAGGACTTCGCTTGTTGTTAGTTCTCTGATTACTTTCTGTTCCATTTTTTCATTCTTTTATAACGCAAGAGAATCGTTCTTACAGCATTATATTACTTCTTCTTCGTAATCGGTCCTTACCACGATTTTCGTGCTTACCGGCATTTTCTGAGCTCCAAGACGAAGTGATTCCTTTGCAATAATGGTCGAAACTCCATCGATCTCAAAAAGTATTCTACCCGGTGTGACCCGTGCCACGAAGTATTCGGGAGCTCCTTTACCTTTACCCATACGGACTTCAGCGGGTTTTTTAGTGACCGGTTTATCCGGGAATATCCTGATCCACAGCTGGCCTTCACGCTTCATATGTCTTGTGATGGCTTGACGAGCCGCTTCGATCTGGCGTCCGGTGATCCATGCCTCTTCCAATGTTTTGATTCCAAATGAACCAAAAGCAAGCTGATGGCCGCGCTGTGCATTACCCTTCATCTTACCCTTCTGCTGTTTCCTGTATTTTGTCTTTTTTGGTTGTAACATTACTCAGAAATATTATGGTTACAATTGATTATTTTCTGTTTCTGGTTTTTCCTCTTGGTCCGCCGCTTTTTCCGGTTCGTTGTTGCGAAGGTTTCAATTTTGTGCTTGCAACAGAAGGAACCAGATCCGGACGTCCATAGATTTCTCCTTTACAAATCCATACCTTGATTCCGATCCGGCCATAGGTTGTATGTGCTTCGGCTGTTGCGTAATCGATATCTGCACGATAGGTATGTAATGGAATACGGCCTTCTTTATATTGTTCGCGGCGGGCCATTTCGGCACCGCCAAGTCGACCCGAAATCATTATTTTGATCCCTTCGGCACCGATACGCATCGCCGAAGCTATGGATGTCTTTATTGCGCGCCGGTATGAAATACGTCCTTCAATCTGGCTCGCTACCGTATTGGACACGATCACTGCATCCAGTTCAGGCCGCTTAATTTCCGAAATATTGATCTGGATCTCCTTTCTGGTGATCTTCTTCAACTCCTCTTTCAGCTTGTCGACTTCTTGTCCACCTTTTCCAATAATGATACCCGGACGTGCAGTGTGGATCGTCACAGTCACCAGCTTCAGCGTTCTTTCGATAACCACTTTTGAAATACCTGCCTTGGATAAACGGGCATTCAGGTATTTACGGATTTTGTCGTCCTCAATAAGTTTGGGTTCAAAATTTGTTCCACCGAACCAGTTTGAATCCCAGCCGCGGATGATGCCTAACCTGTTAGCAATCGGATTGGTCTTTTGTCCCATTAAAAGTTCGTTTTATATTGCTTATTCATTTTCTTTAACTATTTCCGTGGTTTCTTCACTCTCCACTTCTGGTTTATTGCGACTGTCGAGCAAAATAGTCACATGGTTGGACCGTTTCCTGATCCGGTGTGCGCGACCCTGGGGGGCCGGTTGAATGCGTTTCAGCTGACGTCCTGAATCAACAAAAACCTCCCTGACAAAAAGATCACTTTCTTCAATTCTGACACCTTCATTCTTTGCCTGCCAGTTGGAAATGGCAGAGAGCAGCAATTTGCGCAAACGTTCTGAAGGTTGTTTTGCATTATATTTCAGGATATGGAGCGCCAACTCCACACGTTTTCCCCTGATCAGGTCAGCCACCAGCCTCATTTTGCGTGGGGATGATGGGCAGTTGTTCAGTCTGGCAAAAGCCACCTGTTTTTTGGCTTCTTTCCTGTTTTCTGCTCTGGTTCGACTTCTGACTCCCATAGTCTATCTTTTAACGGCTTTATTTTCTTGCTTTATCTTTATTTCCTGCATGGCCCCTGAATATCCGGGTAGGGGCAAATTCACCCAATTTATGACCTACCATATTTTCCGTGATGTAAACCGGGATAAATTTATTCCCGTTATGAACGGCGATGGTCTGTCCCACAAAATCCGGAGAAATCATTGATCCACGCGACCATGTCTTGACAACGGTCTTCTTTTTGGAATCAACAAGTTCCATGACTTTTTTCTCCAATTTGTAGTTGATATAAGGACCTTTTTTAAGTGATCGGCTCATTTTTTAAAATATTGTGTTATTTCTTTCTTCTTTCAACGATGTACTGATTCGATTGTTTCTTCTTCGAACGAGTCTTATATCCCTTGGCAGGCAGACCTTTGCGTGATCTCGGGTGACCGCCTGAGGCACGTCCTTCGCCTCCTCCCATAGGATGATCAACAGGATTCATAGACACTCCACGGTTCCGCGGACGACGGCCAAGCCATCTTTTCCGGCCGGCTTTCCCATGCGATTCCAAGCTATGGTCAACATTGGAGACCATTCCTATGGTAGCTTTACAAGCTTGGAGGATCATCCGGGTTTCGCCCGAGGGCATCTTAATGATGGCAAATTTACCGTCCCTCGACATTAGCTGAGCATAGGAGCCACCGCTTCTGACAAGCTTTGCACCCTGACCGGGTCGCAGTTCTACATTATGTATCACCGTCCCGAAAGGAATTTCGCTCAAATACAAAGCATTCCCGATTTCAGGCGAAGCTCCTTTGCCGGAAAGGATGGTCTGTCCTATTTTCAAGCCGTGAGGTGCAATGATGTATCGTTTCTCACCATCGTTGTAATTCACAAGGGCGATCCTGGCGGTCCGGTTAGGATCGTATTCGATCGTCTTCACTATTGCCGGAATATCTTCTTTATCCCTCTTGAAATCAATGATACGGTACATCTGTTTATGACCACCCCCCATATAACGCATGGTCATTTTACCTTCATTGTTTCTACCACCGGTCTTCCTGGAAGGAGTCAACAGGCTCTTCTCAGGTGTCGCAGTTGTAATGTCATCGTATGAACTGATGACCTTAAAACGCTGCCCGGGTGTTGTCGGTTTGTATTTCTTAAGCGCCATTTATTTAAATATTGCTGTAAAAATCAATTGATTCACCTTTTGCCAAAGTAACAATGGCTTTCTTATATGCACTTGTTCTCCCCGAAATTATTCCGGTTTTGGTATACCGGGACTTATTATTACCAGAGAAAACCAACGTATTCACGGCAGCAACATCAACCCCATACAGATCTTTAATAGCCTGCTTTATCTGGAGTTTATTTGCCTTCCGGTCTACCATAAATCCATACCGGTTGAGTTTCTCACCCATCTGGGTCATCTTCTCGGTAATGATAGGCTTTAAAATAATTGTCATCGTCGTTTCGAATTATCGGTTATTTCTGATGGATCTTTTCAATTTCCTTGATTGAACTTTCAGTGATCAGAAGTTGATTAGCCTCCAATATTTCATAAGTATTCAAATCGGAAGCCATCAGGATTTTCACTCGTTTTAAATTTCTGGAAGAGAGAATCAGTTTCTCATCCGGCTGATGAATTACCAATAGGGTCTTTTTCCCGGTAAGTTGAAAATTTTTAGGAAGCTCAGAGAAATTCTTAGTCTTTGGCGCTTCGAAAGAGAAATCTTCAACGATTGTCAGTCCTTTATCTTTTACCTTATAGCTTAAAGCCGATTTGCGGGCAAGTTTTTTAAGTTTCTTATTCAGTTTGAAACTATAATCACGGGGTAGTGGACCAAAGATTCTAGCTCCACCACGGAATAACGGATTTTTTATACTTCCCTTACGGGAGCCACCCGTACCCTTCTGCTTATGCAGTTTTTTGGTACTGCCCGAAATAATCGACTTCTCTTTTGTACTGTGGGTACCCTGCCGCTGATTCGCCAGATGTTGCTTTACATCCAGGTAAATAGCATGATCATTGGGTTCGATAGCAAAAATTGTATCGTCCAAAGCGACCATTCGGGTAGTCTTTGCTCCTTTTACATTATAAACTGCTACTTCCATCTCTCAATAATTACATATGAACCATTGGATCCCGGGATGGCACCCTTTACTAATACAAGGTTCTTATCCAGGATTATTTTTAAAATCTTCAAGTTAATCACCTTTACGCGGTTGTTTCCCATCCGGCCAGCCATACGCAACCCTTTCATAACCCGGGAGGGCCATGAAGAGGCACCAACAGAACCCGGTGCACGCAAACGGTTATGCTGTCCATGGGAGGCTTCACCAACTCCGCGGAAATGATGACGTCTGACAACACCCTGGAAGCCTTTTCCCTTTGAAACACCTACAACATCAATATATTCACCCTCTTCGAAAATATCTACGCGTAAAATATCACCAAATGATTTCTGATGACCTGGTTCAAATCGTGTAAATTCTGCGACAACTTTTTTTGGAGAAATTCCCGCTTTGGAAAAATGTCCACGTTCCGCTTTTGTTGTATGCTTTTCCTTTTTGTCTTCAAAGGCCAGCTGGATGGCATCATAGCCCTCTTTTTCTTTGGATCGGACTTGTGTAACAACACATGGACCAGCTTCAATGACCGTGCAGGGGATATTCTTCCCATCTGCATCATAAATACTGGTCATACCGATTTTTTTACCAATTAATCCAGACATTTCTTTCGATTTTTTTCTTTACTTTCCGTTTTACGAATTACACCTTGATCTCTACTTCGACACCACTAGGGAGTTCGAGCTTCATCAAAGCATCGATTGTTTTTGAGGTAGTGCTGTATATATCAAGCAACCTCTTATAGGTGCACAACTGAAACTGCTCCCTTGACTTTTTGTTCACGAAGGTTGAACGCAGCACGGTGAAGATCTTTTTATCGGTCGGCAATGGGATTGGTCCGCTCACGACGGCACCCGTTGCTTTAACGGTCTTTACAATCTTCTCTGCTGATTTGTCAACCAGGCTATAATCGTAAGACTTAAGTTTGATTCTGATTCTCTGGCTCACGTTTTTTTATTTTATTTTGTTTTCTGGTAAGAGACAACCTGTTATGGCTCTCTATTATTGATATACCGGGACGTATCCCCTGATTTTAAATAAAACATCATTTTGAACTTCGGCCGGAGCAGCTGCATAATGCGAAAACTCAAGCATTTCCGTAGCCCGGCCCGATGTCAGGCTACGTAATACCGTTACATATCCAAACATCTCGGCTAAAGGTACTTTTCCACGGATCACCTGGTTTCCGATCCTCGATTCAACTTCTTCAACATGACCACGACGTTTAGTAATATCACTGGTCACCTCACCCATATATTCACTCGGTGTGATAATTTCATATTTCATGATAGGCTCCAACAGGACAGCTTTTGCTTTCTTAAAAGATTCCTTCAATGCGATACCGGCAGCAACCTGAAATGAAAGAGCATCCGAATCAACACTATGGTAAGAGCCATCGATCAGTTTAACCCTGACACTTTCAATCGGAAAACCAACGATAGGACCATTGCTTAAGGCAGCCTTTAATCCTTTCTCAATAGCGGGCAAGAATTCCTTTGGAATATTACCACCCTTGATCTCATTAATGAACTGAAGGCCTTTGAATCCTTTATCGGCCGGTGAAACTTCTATAACAAGGTCGGCAAAACGGCCTTTACCTCCGGTTTGCTTTTTATATACTTCATGATGAACAACCGTGTTGATGATGGCCTCTTTGTATGCAACCTGTGGATTTCCTCTGTTTACTTCAATATTAAATTCGCGCCGCATACGGTCGCAAAGAATTTCGAGATGCAATTCTCCCATCCCGCTGATAAGCGTCTGACCTGTTTCTTCATCAACTTTAACCTGGAAGGTAGGATCTTCTTCGGCCAGTTTCTTCAATGCAACGGCTAATTTTTCCAGATCATCCTGTGTTTTCGGTTCAACAGCCATGTTAATAACAGGTTCCGGAAATACCATGGATTCGAGAACAACTGGATGTTTCGGGTTGCACAAGGTATCCCCGGTGCGAATATCTTTAAAGCCCACTGCAGCGGCAATCTCTCCTGCTTCTATATGTTTAAGCGGATTTTGCTTATTGGCATGCATGAGCATAATACGAAGCAGACGTTCTTTTTTATTGGTCCGGGTATTCAGGACCACTCCACCGGCATCAAGTGCGCCAGAATAAACACGAAAAAATGCGATCCGGCCTACGAAAGGATCTGTTGCAATTTTAAATGCCAGGGCTGCAAACGGTTCATCCGGATCCGGATGCAATATCTCTTCTTTCTCAGTATATGAATTGATCGCTTTGATTGGAGGCATATCATAGGGAGAGGGAAGGAATTTTATAATACTGTCAATCAGTAACTGAACTCCTTTATTTTTAAATGATGCTCCGCAGATCACCGGTGTGATTCTGCCCTGAATCGTTGCCTTGCGCAGTTGGGTAATAATCTCTTCGGCAGTGATGGAATTATGATCTTCCATGAACTTATGAAGCAATTCATCACTCTCCTCTGCGGTGCCTTCAACCAATTTCATCCGGTACTCTTCAACCAGGTCTTTCATATCTCCCGGTACCGGAATCTCGAAGTATTCACGGCCTAACGATTCATCGTTCCATTTGTACGCCTTATTGGTAATCAGATCAACAATACCGGTGAAATTCTCCTCAGCGCCAATTGGTAATTGAACCGGGATGGGATTGGCTCCAAGCTTTTCGCGGATCTGCTTTATAACATGAAAAAAATCGGCTCCTGTACGATCCATTTTGTTGATGAAGCTCAGGCGCGGCACATTATATTTATTTGCCTGTTTCCAGACTGTTTCCGATTGCGGTTCGACGCCACCCACGGCACAAAAAAGTGCAACTGCGCCATCGAGTACCCTAAGGGATCGTTCGACTTCAACGGTAAAATCAACGTGACCAGGCGTATCAATAATATTAATACGATACTTTTGATCCTTATAATCCCAGTAAACGGTAGTTGCTGCAGAAGTAATGGTGATCCCACGTTCCTGTTCCTGAACCATCCAATCCATGGTAGCGGTACCATCATGAACTTCCCCAAGCTTATAGTTAATGCCGGTATAATACAAGATACGTTCCGTCGTCGTGGTTTTACCCGCGTCGATATGGGCCATGATGCCAATGTTTCTCGTATTTTCTAATTTGCCGGTCATATCTTTCATTAACGAGACGCACCGTGGTGCGTCTTTATTATATATCTACTAAAAACGAAAATGGCTGAAAGCTTTATTGGCTTCGGCCATACGGTGCGTATCTTCTTTTCTTTTAAACGCAGCTCCTTCTTCTTTATAGGCTGCAACAATTTCGGCGGCCAATTTCTGTCCCATGCTTTTCTCGTGCCGTTTTCTGGCAAAAGTCACCAGTGCTTTCATACCAATGGATATTTTTCTCGAAGGCCTAATTTCAGAAGGAATCTGGAAAGTGGCACCTCCGATACGGCGACTGCGAACTTCGACCGACGGCGTGACATTTGCAAGGGCTTTTTTAAAGACTTCCAGGCCATTTTCCTTTGTTTTGTCAGAAACAATCTCAATGGCTTCATAGAAAACGTCATAGGCAATGTTCTTCTTGCCCCTTAACATCATATTGTTCACGAACTTTGTCACCAAGGTGTCACTGTACTTTGGATCAGGGACTAACGCTCTTTTCTTGGGTTTTGCTTTTCTCATCTTTTTTATTCTTATAAAAAGCGGACAACCGTTAGGCTGCCCATTGAATTATGCCTTTTTCTCTTTTGGACGTTTTGCACCGTATTTGCTTCTGCGTTGCTTGCGACCCTCAACACCCGATGTATCGAGTGCTCCACGGATGATGTGGTAACGTACACCCGGCAGATCTTTTACACGCCCCCCGCGAATCATTACGATGGAGTGTTCCTGAAGGTTATGACCTTCACCCGGGATGTAAGCGTTCACTTCCTTTCCGTTTGTAAGACGAACCCGGGCCACTTTACGCATGGCAGAATTCGGCTTTTTGGGGGTGGTTGTATATACACGTACACAAACACCACGTCGTTGCGGACAGGAGTCCAAAGCAGGCGCTTTACTTTTATCGGTTAACTTTTTTCTTCCTTTACGAACCAATTGTGAAATCGTTGGCATATCAATGTTTTTATGATAACTATGTCCAAAAAAGCCCCAAAAATGGGAGTGCAAAAGTACAAATTAATTTAACACTATCAACTTTCCCTGAGAAAAAGTACATTACATTCAATGATTCAAATTATGTAGGGAAGGTCTGCTTGAAAAAGCAAAGGAAGGCGATAAATCTGGAGAGACATATCATCGCATTCACCGTACTGTCTGCGATAGGAACCTATAGAAGTCTCACTTTATCAGGTTTCCTTATTATTTTCGGCTTTATTTCCCGGCAAAAACCTATAATGATTTTGCGGGTGCAAATTTATAACTTTATTTGATTCCTACAAGAAAAAAGTGCAAAAAAAAGCAAAAATCATTTCCCCTTGATAATCATTACCGTCCCTTCCATATCAGGAAGAAGGAAGAAAGGATCGGGTATTTTACCGGTAAACTCATCAATGGCTTTCCTGATCCCTTCCCATTTAGGATTGTAATCATGTACAAGAATTACTCCTCCCGGTGATAATCTCGGATAAAAAAATTCAAGACCGGCAAGAGTCGGATTGTACAGATCGCAATCCATATTTACAAGTGCAAATCGTTCATCTTCCAGGCCTGACGCAGTGTACGGGAAATACCCCTTGTGAATTACAAGATTCTGATTCCCATTGATCTTTTGCAAGACTTTATAAACGTTAGTATCGGCAAAATGTTCTGTGGTGTAAGTGGCCGCTTCACCTGTTTCGTGTTGTAAATCCATCCCGGCAAAACCTTCAAAAGTATCGAAAAGATGAAATTTCCTGCCAGGATCCATATTATGGATAATCCTTACACTTTCTCCTTTATAGACGCCAAGCTCTGCGAAAGCACCGGGGACGTTTTCCTTCTTTAACCGCTCAACCTGGATCCACCAGTTAAAGAAACGCACTTTGTCGGCATAATTTTTTTCAAGTCGTTGAAGGTGTTTGGGTACTCTTTTTTGTTTTTTTGCCTCCTGCCATACAACCGGTTGATATTCCCGGTCAAAAAACATATCCCATACGTACCTTATAAATAATATAAGGACAACCAAGATCAGGGTATAATTCACAATTTGGAAAACAGGGATGTTCATTCGATCAAATTAAATTGTAAAATTAATAAATTATGGCAGGTCCGGTATATTAAAAAGAAACCCCGCGCAATGGCGGGGTTCTGAGAATAACTGTAAACATATTAACCAGATCATGGATCGATTTTGACGATCATAGTCTTAACGGTCGGATCCGCTGGTTATTTCATATCCTGCACCACAATTCGTCAAATTGGCATCGACTTCGTAAACGGGACAACTGAAATCTTGCTTTTTTGTTGATATAATCTCCAGGCCCGTTTGTCCTGGTATTCATTAAACCAGTATTTTTGCCAGCCAAATCAATGTGATGCCAAAAAATATCCTCGATTATTTGAATGAGGCACAAAGGGCGGCTGTTCTGGCAACAGAAGGTCCTGTAATGGTCATTGCCGGAGCCGGATCGGGGAAAACCAGGGCATTGACCTATCGGGTTGCTTATCTGATCGAGAAAGGAATTGATCCTTTTAACATTCTGGCGCTCACATTTACCAACAAAGCAGCCCGCGAGATGAAGGACAGGATCATTGTACTGGTGGGACCAGAAGCCCAGAATGTCTGGATGGGCACTTTTCATTCCATTTTCGCAAGGGTCTTGCGTATAGAAGGTCACCGGTTTGGATATCCGCCTAATTATACGATCTATGATACCGATGATACTAAAAGAGTGATTAAGAATCTGATCAAGGAAAATAACTTCGATGATAAGATATATCAGCATGGTTATATCCTTCACCGCATTTCAGCTGCTAAAACCAGCCTTATATCGGCGGAAGAATATAATGCCAATCCAGAAATTCAGGAATATGATTCATCTTCGGGGAAACCCCTGATTGGAAAGCTTTTCACCCTTTATCAGAACCGTTTGATACGGTCCTCAGCCATGGATTTTGATGACCTGCTCTTCAATATGAATATCCTTCTCCGGGATTTTCCGGACGTCTTGTTCAAGTACCAGAAAAAATTCAAATACATCCTGGTGGATGAATACCAGGACACCAACTACGCACAATACCTGATCATCAAAAAGTTGGCCGCCAACAATGAGAATATCTGTGTGGTAGGTGATGATGCCCAGAGCATTTATGGATTCCGTGGTGCTAATATTCAGAATATCCTGAATTTCCGGAACGATTACCCGGATCATAAGGTATTCAAGCTGGAACAGAATTACCGTTCCACAAAGACCATAGTCAAAGCCGCAAATGCTGTCATAGAAAATAATAAAGATCAGATTTTCAAAGAAATATGGACTGAAAACGAGAACGGTACACGTATTCAGCTTATACGGGCTTCGACTGATACCGAAGAGGGAAACCTGGTTGCCCAGGCAATCTTTGAAAATAAGATGAACCACCAATTGTCCAACTCCTCGTTTGCAATTCTTTACCGCACCAACGCACAATCAAGAACCCATGAGGAATCGTTGCGCAGGCTGAACATTCCATGCCGGATATGGGGGGGTGTTTCCTTTTACCAGAGAAAAGAAATCAAAGACTTGCTTGCCTATTTCAGACTGAGTATCAATGTGAAGGATGAGGACGCCCTGCTGCGGGTGATCAATTATCCGCCACGGGGTATAGGTAAGACAACCATCGAAAAGCTGATTGTCACGGCAGATGAGCAGAAGAAGAGTATTTTTGAAATTATCGAACATCCAACGGCTGCCAGACTTAAACTTCCGGAGAATACTACTCAGAAGATTTTCGCTTTTATCACCATGATTAAAAGCTTTTCGGTCCAGATCAAGAACAGGAATGCCTTTGAGATGGCAAAGCATATTGCCAGTTCCTCCGGGTTGTTTAAAGAAATGAACGAGGATAAAACCCCGGAAGGCGTCAGCCGTTTTGAGAACCTGGAAGAATTGCTGAATGCCATAAAAGAATTTTCAGAATCTCCTCGTATCGATCCGGAAACCGGGGAAATGGAGGTCAATGCAATTCGTACGCTTGATGAATTTATGCAGGAAATCTCCCTCCTGACGGATGTTGATATAAAGGATGACCGGGATGACGACAAGGTAAACCTGATGACTGTTCATTCGGCCAAGGGACTTGAATTTCCGTATGTATTTGTCGTGGGACTTGAAGAAAACCTTTTTCCATCCATTCAGTCCTTAAATTCCCGTTCTGACCTGGAAGAAGAACGCCGGTTGTTTTATGTTGCAATAACCCGGGCACAACAGAAACTGACATTAAGCTACGCTGAAAACCGGTATCGGTGGGGAAATTTAACCATGTGTGAACCAAGCCGTTTTATCAGTGAGATCCCCGAGGATCAGATCGATGTTCCGAGAAAATCCCTATCAATAAATGAAAGTTTCCCGAGGCAAAATAACTTTTCAAGCATGCTCCCCGGATTGGATTCTCCTCCCAAGAAATCCATTATTCCAAAAAACTTTCAGAAAGTATCCAGGTTGGAAACTGATTCAGAGATTGCTGTGTCAAGAATAGAAGATATTCAGGTCGGAGTGGAAGTCATCCATGAACGGTTTGGGAATGGAAAAGTACTTAATCTGGAAGGAGCCGGTCCTAATAAAAAGGCAACCGTTTTTTTTCATGGAATCGGACAGAAACAACTTCTTTTGCGCTTTGCCAGATTACGGATTGTTTAATTGTTGTATCTTTGCAAAAAATTGAAATTGAAAGAAGAGATGGAATATAACACCACCCGGGAACAGATGGTGATTCCCGAATATGGGAGAAACATACAGAAGATGATTCAGTATATCTGCACCATCGAGGATCGCGAAAAAAGGACAAAGGCAGCTAAATTTATTGTCAGTGTTATGGCCCAGATGCATCCGGTCGTCAAAGAATCCGGTGATTACAAGCACAAGCTATGGGATCATATGTTTATTATAGCCGATTTCAAGCTGGATGTAGATGCTCCCTTCCCTCCTCCTCCTCCGTTAAGCCTTAGTACCAAACCGGAACATCTTTCCTATCACGACAAAGAAATCGAATTCAAACACTATGGAAAGAACATCGCGATGATGATTGAAAAGTCCATGGAATATGAAGATGGTCCTGAAAAGGATGCACTCGTTCATGCCATCGCCAACCATATGAAAAAGTCGTATCTGAACTGGAACCGTGAATCGGTATCGGATGATCTTATTGAAGCTCATCTTTCGACTCTTTCAAAAGGAAAACTGAAACTTCACCAGGATTTCCGGTTTATTACAACCAATGATATCCTTGCCCGCAATAAGAAACGGAAACCTTTCCGTCCTCCGACAAACGGCAATGTTCAACAAAGGCCCAGAAGAAACCAGCCATGAGTTCATTTGAAATCACCGGAGGCAGGAGGCTGCACGGTGAAATTATTCCGCAAGGAGCTAAAAATGAAGCCCTTCAGGTGATCTGTGCTACCCTTCTTTCTTCTGAGAAAGTTACCATACACAATATTCCCAACATCCGTGATATCAATAACCTGATCGGACTTTTAAAGGATCTTGGAGTCTATATTGAAAAAGTCGGGGTCTCCTCTTTTTCCTTTGAAACCAGGCAGATCGACTTTGATTCGCTGAGTTCAGGAACATTTCGAGATAAAGTAGGTAGTATGAGAGGATCTATCATGATCCTCGGACCTCTTCTTGCCCGGTTTGGGAAAGGATATGTCTTTATTCCCGGGGGAGACAAGATTGGGCGACGGAGACTTGATACCCATTTTTTCGGCCTTGAAAAACTCGGTGTTCAGTTTACTTATAATGCTGACGAGCAGAGATTTACGGCAAAGACATTAAAGCTGAAAGGGACTTATATGCTTTTAGATGAAGCATCGGTTACCGGTACGGCTAACATTGTCATGGCAGCTGTAATGGCACAGGGCACGACTACCATTTTTAATGCCGCATGTGAACCTTATCTTTCCCAGTTGTGTAATATGCTGGTAAACATGGGAGCCAAAATAAAGGGAATCGGATCGAATTTACTTCAGATAGAGGGAGTTGAAACCCTCCACGGCTGTGAGCATACTTTGCTTTCCGATATGATTGAAGTAGGCAGTTTTATTGGTCTTGCTGCAATGACACGATCCGGTTTGACCATCAAGAATGTAAATTATATGCAGTTAGGGATTATCCCCAGTATTTTTCGTCGTCTGGGTATTCAGATTGAAAAAAGTAATGACGATATCATCATCCCTGCAAATGAGCATTATGAAGTTGAATCCTTCATGGATGGTTCCATTATGACCATTTCCGATGCCCCCTGGCCTGGTTTTACTCCCGACCTGATCAGTATTGTTCTTGTTGTTGCCATCCAGGCCAAAGGGAGTATTCTTATCCACCAGAAAATGTTTGAAAGCCGGCTTTTTTTTGTCGACAAGCTCATTGATATGGGGGCAAAGATCATTCTCTGTGATCCTCACCGTGCCACAGTCATCGGACTTGACTGGCAACATCCGTTGCGTGCAATTCGTATGTCGTCACCCGATATCCGTGCAGGGGTTGCCCTTCTGCTTGCCGCGCTTTCCGCAGAGGGTATAAGTATAATTGATAATATCGAGCAGATCGACCGTGGATACCAGGAAATCGATGTCCGGTTACGGAAACTTGGGGCAGAAATCCAGCGCATTTAAGCCTGACATTTTGTCTCACAAACTTTTCTGGCAAATTTTTTGATCCACCCGATTTAACTTAATAAATAGAAGAAGAAGAAAATGTCGAAACACGAAGCGAAAGAAAAGAAGATCACAATCGAATCATCCGGAGAACATAATGAGGATCTCGTCGAGCTGAAAGAAACGGTTCATGAAAAACGACCCGATACATCAGAAAAAAATAACCACACCGCCAAAGGTACAGATAACTTAAAAGAAGAACAACCTCAGGTTACAGAAGTATCACATGAAGACCAAATAGCCGAATTAAATGACAAGTACCTGCGTCTTTACAGCGAATTTGACAATTACAGGAAGCGCACCCTCAAGGAAAAAATCGAACTCAGCAAGACCGCATCTTCAGAGATCATCACCAAACTTCTTCCTGTCCTGGATGATTTTGAACGGGCCATTAAGGCAATTGACACAAAGTCAGATTCAAGCGAAGCGGTTAAAGAAGGTATATTGTTGATCTTTAATAAGTTTTTAACTATTTTGAACCAGCAGGGACTCGAACAGATGAAGACCATCGGTGAGGAATTCGATACCGATTTTCATGAAGCCATTACAAACATACCTGCCCCTACTCCCGATAAAAAACATAAAATCCTTGATGAAGTGGAAAAAGGATATCTATTGAATGGGAAAGTAATCCGTTATGCAAAGGTTGTCGTCGGTAATTAAAAGTCGGATGTCAGAAAAAGATTTGAAAATTTGAAGATTAATGACTTATTTACCTGTTGACCTGATGAATTAATGACTTAATGACCTATTGACCTGATGTTGTAAGGACCAGATGACGAAACGAGATTATTATGAGGTTTTGGAGGTAAGCAAGGATGCCAGCCCCGAAGAGATAAAAAAAGCTTACAGGAAGCAGGCCTTGCGTTTTCATCCTGATAAAAACCCGGGTGATAAGGAATCGGAAGAGAAGTTCAAGGAAGCTGCTGAAGCATATGAAGTACTTAGCGATCCGGATAAGAAACGGCGCTACGATCAGTTTGGACATGCAGGACTTGGGAATGGCGGAGGCTTTTCGGGTTTCAGCGGAAGTGGGATGAGCATAGACGAGATTTTCCAGCATTTTGGGGATATATTCAGCGGTGGTGGATTTGGTGATCCTTTCTCCTCCTTTTTTGGTGGTGGCAGAAGCCGGGGAAGGACAGTTAACCGTGGCACCAATCTCCGGGTGAAGGTAAAAATGACACTGGAAGAGATCGCTCACGGTGTAGATAAAAAGATAAAAGTTAATAAATTCATTTCATGTAACACCTGTAATGGGACCGGTGCAAAGGACGGGAGTTCCTATTCAACCTGTTCCACCTGTCGTGGTACCGGCCAAGTGAGCCGGGTGACCAACACAATTCTGGGCCAGATGCAAACAACCACTACTTGTCCTCATTGTGGTGGGGAAGGTCAGGTAATCACAGAAAAATGTATCGAATGTGCAGGGAATGGTGTCATCAAAGGGGAAGAAGTCATATCAATCAAGATCCCGGCAGGGGTGTCGGCGGGCATGCAGCTTTCCATGAGCGGGAAAGGGAATGCGGCTGCCCGTGGGGGTATCGCAGGTGATTTAATTATCCAGATTGAAGAAATTAAGCATCCTCTTTTCGAAAGGGATGGGAACAATATCCTTTACGATCATTTCATCAATATTGCAGATGCTGCGCTCGGTGCCAGTTTTGAAGTTCCAACGATCGACGGCAAGGTTAAAGTAAAGATTGAACCAGGTTCACAGAGTGGTAAGACACTCCGTCTTAAGGGTAAAGGAATTCCGAGCGTCAACGGATACGAAGGAAGAGGAGACTTGTTTGTGACGGTTCATGTATGGACTCCAAAAATTTTATCTAAAGAAGAAAAAGCCATTTTGGAAAAACTTGCCAAGTCACCTAATTTCAAACCGGATCCCAACTTCCGTGAGAAAAATTTTTTCTCCAGGATGAAAGACTATTTTGAATCCTAACATTAACTCCATGGATCTATTCTCGGCCAGAAACATTACCAAACAATTTGCAAACCATCGTGCTCTTGATAAAGTCAATATCGACGTAAGGGAAGGAAGTATTTTCGGATTATTAGGTCCGAACGGGGCAGGAAAAACTACCCTGATCCGGATTATAAACCAGATCATAGCCCAGGACGAGGGTGAACTGTACTTTAACGGAAATAAACTTCAGCCGTCGGATGTTGAGAAGATAGGCTATCTGCCTGAAGAACGGGGATTATATAAAAAAATGACCGTGGGGGAACAATCCCTTTATCTTGCTCAGTTGAAAGGATTAAGCAAAAAGGAAGCCATTAAACGGTTAAATTTCTGGTTTGAAAAGTTCGAGATTAAAACCTGGTGGAACCGGAAAGTCGAAGAATTGTCGAAAGGAATGCAGCAGAAGGTCCAGTTTCTGATCACGATTATTCATCAGCCATCCTTACTGATATTTGATGAACCATTCAGCGGTTTCGATCCTATCAACGCCAGTATGCTGAAAGATGAGATCCTGGATCAGAAAGCCAAGGGCGCCACTATAATCTTTTCAACCCATAATATGGCTTCGGTAGAAGAATTGTGTGATGATATCACCCTTATCAATAATTCAAAAGTTATTTTAAATGGTCAGGTCAGGGAAATAAAAAAGAGATTTAAAACCAATTCATTTGAGGTTACCTATAACACTTACGACGGAGATCTGCAGGCGTTGTTACCCGGTTCCTTCCGGGTTTTGGAACAGATACATGATTTCGACCATCAGCGGGCGAAAGTTCAATTGCCTCCTGACGGAATACCGAACGATCTGCTCAAGGCGTTAATGTCAAAGGTGGTTGTTTATTCGCTGAATGAAATTATTCCAAGCATGAATGAAATTTTTATCCGTGCCGTCACCCAACAGAATGCCTCATCTTCATCCCAGAAATGATATGAAAAAGATCTTCCTAATTCTCAAACGTGAGTATTTAACCCGGGTCAGAAAAAGGTCATTCATTGTGATGACTATTCTTGGCCCCCTGCTTATGGCCGCGATTGTTGTGGTTCCAATTTACCTTTCAACACGTGGTAACGAGACTAAAACGGTTGCTGTCATCGATGAGACCGGACTTTTCTATGAAAAATTCAAAGATTCCGATAACATAAAATTTCATTATCTGGTCAGTGACATCCATTCAGCTAAAGCATCTTTTGCCAAGAGTGGTGACCATGCCCTGCTTTATATTCCAAAACCGGATGTAACTCTTCCTACCAACGCCATTCTCTATTCTGAGAATAATGTCAACATCAATGTTAAGAGTTATATCAAGACAATAATGACCAAACGGATTGAGGAATTAAAACTTGAGGCCAAACTCAAGGATATCCAGACTGATTCGAAAAATCCCATAACCGTCGATGATATCCTTAGGTCGATCAAGGCTTCGGTTGATATAAATACCATGAAGATTGGTGAGGATGGAAAAGAATCGAAGAGTTATACGGAGATCAGCATGGTAATAGGAATGTTTGCCGGCATCCTGATCTATTTCTTCATATTCATGTTTGGCGCGCAGGTGATGCGCGGTGTGATCGAAGAAAAGACGACCCGGATCGTGGAGGTTATAGTTTCATCGGTTAAACCATTTCAACTCATGATGGGAAAAATTATCGGGGTCGGGATGGTTGGTTTGACACAATTTCTTTTATGGGTGGTACTCACCTTCGGGATTGTAACCATCGTCACCTCCTCTTTCGTTTCAAAGGATATTAAGAAGTCGGCTACAGAACAAATTATGAAACAAAACCAGGTTTATTCCCCTGACCGGGTACCTCAGCAGGTTATCCGGCAACATGACAAAGAGGGTGGTGTAAACGAAGTAATGGATGCCATCAATTCTATTAATTTTCCTGTGATGATCGGCTCCTTTATATTTTTCTTTCTTTTTGGTTACCTGTTATATGCGGCGTTTTTCGCAGCAATCGGAGGAGCTGTCGACAATGAAGCCGATACCCAGCAATTTATGCTTCCAATCACGGTTCCGCTTATTCTGGCCATTATTATGGCCCAGTTTGTCATTCAGGACCCGGATGGATCGGTCTCTTTCTGGTTTTCAATCATCCCGCTGACTTCCCCCGTTATCATGATGATACGGATTCCGTTCGGCGTTCCTTATTATGAAGTAATTCTCTCCATGGTTCTTTTACTTCTTGGCTTCCTCGGCGCAACGTGGATGGCGGCAAAGATTTACCGTACAGGTATTCTGATGTATGGAAAGAAGATAAACTATAAGGAATTGTGGAAGTGGCTGAGATATTAATTTTTATCCAGCATCTTCGTCCATTCGAATTTTTGGCGTTTTTTCCAATCCTTACGGTGATAGACATAGCTGATGATCAACGGTACCACCGTTGTGGCCTCAGCATAAACCATTTTTTCAAATATAGTTTCAACTTTACCCCAGGAGGAGGCTTCTTTAAGTGTGGAGCTTGAACACGAGCCATCTCTTGGATCTGCGACTGTTATCTGGACGGCATATTTATGCATGGGAACTTCCTTCCCAAGAACTTCGGCGCAGATTACGGTATCCTGGATAAAATTTTTAGGGACTCCCCCACCGATCATAAATAGTCCGGAACTTCTGGCTGCCATTTTGATCTTTGTAAGTTCGAGAAAATCTTTGACCGAGTCGATTGAGACATGTTTTTCCGGATTATCCCATTGATGCTTTACAAGGCCGAAGCCTGCGCTGCTGTCGCTGAATGCAGGACAAAAGATCGGGACATTATTTTCATAACAAACCTGTACCAGAGAATCTTTCTTTTTTGAATTTTTAACCAACCATTTTCCCATTTCACGAATAAATTCGCGGGAAGAATAGGGTCCAGGCTTGAGGGTATTGGCTATTTTGTTGATGGTCATATCGCATACCTGAAGCTCTTCTTCATCGATATAGGTATCATAGATCCTGTCGATATAGTTATTTCGTAATTCGGTGTCATTGGCATCGTAAGAGCCTTTATAATGTTTGAAACCAAGGGCCTCGAAAAAATCCATATCCACGATAGAGGCGCCTGTAGCAATAATTGCATCAACCATATTATATTTAACCATATCTACATAAACCTGCATACATCCACCGGCGCTGGTGCTGCCGGCAAGCGTCAGAAAAACCGTGCATCCCTTCTCGTTTATCATCCTGTTCAGGATATCGGCAGCCACTGCGGTATCACGGGAGGTGAATGACATATCCCGCATGGAATCGATGATAGGTTTTGCATCGAACGACTTGATATCAATATGTTTAATGGTTTCCTTGAGCAGGGTTGTTTTCTTCTTCATTTCTCATTTTTTTTCAAAAATAATCAATATCCCAGAATTTTAAGCATGGGTTTATACCCCTGTTCTTTAGAAAAAAGTTTTGTATAGATTTCATCATTCTCGTCGATATCGATCAAAACATGTTTAGGTGCGGGTAACAAACAGTGTTGGATTCCACCATATCCTCCAATTGCTTCCTGATAGGCTCCGGTATGAAACATTCCAATATACAGCGGAACATCCTGGTTGAATTTCGGAAGGAATACCGCATTTGAATGCTCTTCAGCATTATAATAATCTTCACTATCGCATGTTAAACCGCCTAAAAAGACCCGTTCATATTCTATATCCCATTGATTTACTGCCAGCAAAATGAATTTCTGGTTGATGGCCCAGGTATCAGGAAGAGTATTCATGAAAGAACTATCGATCATGTTCCATATCTCACGGTCGTTTTGTCTCTTCTGGTCAATTATGGAGAACAATACCGCTCCGCTTTCCCCGACGGTAAAGGATCCGAATTCGGTGAAAATATCCGGTTCGGGAATTTCATTACGCTCACATATGTTTTTAATCTGTGCAATGATCTCTTCCGCCATATATTCATATTCAAAATTGAAAGCAAGTGAATTCTTTATTGGGAATCCTCCCCCGATATTCAGAGATGTCAGCTCAGGGCATATTTTCTTTAACTCACAATAAACATTGGCGCTCTTTGTTAATTCATTCCAATAGTAGGCTGTATCCCTGATGCCCGTGTTAATAAAAAAGTGAAGCATTTTCAACTCAAATTTTGGGTTGTTTTTAATTTTCTCAAGATAATAAGGTACTATGTCGTTATACCTGATTCCCAATCTTGAAGTATAGAAATCGAACTTAGGTTCTTCCTCTGAAGCGATCCTAATTCCCAATTTGACTTTGTTTTTAATTTCATTTTCATATTTATCCAGCTCAAACAGATTGTCAAGAACTGGTATGGTATTATTAAACCCGTTATTAATCAGGTTGACAATGTATTCGATATACTGAGGTCGTTTAAATCCATTGCATATAATATAGTTCTCTTTAGTAAACAAGTTGCGGGAGACCAAGTTCTCAATAATAGGCAGATCAAAAGCGGAAGAGGTTTCCAAATGGACATCCTCTTTTAGAACCTCCTCCAGAGCAAAACTGAAATGAGAGCTTTTAGTACAATAACAATAATGGTAATCGCCCTGATAATCAACCTTTGCCATAGCTACATTGAATAATCTTTTTGCTTTTTGTACCTGGGATCTGATCTTGGGAAGATAAGATATTTTAAGGGGTGTTCCGTATTGCTTTATGATATCCATTAAAGGAACATTATGAAAATACAGTTCAGAATCAACCACTTTGAACTCATCCTGCGGAAAGTCAAAGCTTTGTTCTATCAGATCGATATACTTATTCTTCATGATATTAATAAATTATATCTAAGTTACTTGGATTGATATTTTTTAACTAATGTAAATCACTTGGATCTAAAATATTTTGCAAAATTAAGTTTATATTTTCAAAATTCATTAACCTGGTTAAAAGATTGTTTTGATCAGTTATGCTATTTACTTTTGCACACTCGACAAATGTCAGGTGACCCAATGACCAACCCAGCCTCTTTAGAGAATCTGTTAATGATTGAAATGTCAAGAAGGAATACCGACATTTTATCAGAGCTGGTTTTACAAAAACCTGAATTTTTAGATCGGTTAGTCGAAATTTTTCTCAGGAATGAAGAACCCGTCAGCAGGCGTGCAGCGTGGGTAGCAGATACAATTTCGGAACAAAGGCCTGAGCTTTTATTTCCTTATCTCTCTGAAATAATAAAATCGCTTAAATTGTTTTGCCATGATGGGCTTAAGAGGCATTCCCTTAGGATAATAAACCGTTCTCCCGTACCGGCCGGGAAGACCGGCGAACTATTGTCGATTTGTTTCGACTGGCTATTATCTCCCCGTGAAGCGGTAGCAGCAAAAGTGCATTGCATGGATATACTTTACCGATTGTCCCAATCGGAGCCCGATCTGAAAAAGGAGCTTGCCGATTCAATTGAATGGAGGCTGAACGAAGAGACAGCGGGATTCAGGTCGCATGGAGTTAAGGTATTGACACAACTTTACAAAGAGATGAAGTAACTTGTATCTTTGTCAAAAAAATCAAGCGGTTATGAAAAGTCCTGGAATACTCCTTCTTTTAATGGTGAATCTTCTCCTTGTTCAGGTTGCCCAAGCCCAGATCTATTTTAAGAACAATAATCCTGAGGCAGTCTATGTTGCGTTTGCACAGTATAAAGCCGATGGGAAACCCGGCTATTGGATAACCCGTGGTTGGTTTACGGTTAACTCGGGTAAAACGTTTACCGCTTTTGAAACAATCGGTCCTAATGACAGCATTGCCTACTGGGCAACCACTTTATTGACAGGAATGGTTTTTGAAGGCGATAAACCGCTCCTGGTATATAATGACGAAAAGTTTACGATAAAGAATGCAGACAAAGAATGGGTGCTGAAGCAAAAACCATTGTCGGAATGGCGGAATTTCCGCCTGCTCCGGATGAAGCCAGGAACAAAAACAGGTACTATCAACCTTTAGCCTGCATTCAACCTGCAATTCATATTTCAGGACTTACCCCAAAAAACTAATGTTTTTCATCTAAAGCTATTGTCATTTGTGGATTTTGTAACTCTCACAAGTGAAATAGATAGATTTTTTCAAAAAACGGGGTAACTTTTTGCAGGATCAAAAAAAAGCGCCTCACCTTTGAAGTGACCAAACTACAGAAGGAGGGCGCTATGAATTACAGTCTGATTGCTACCAAACTGCGTGGTAAAATTAGCCTATTTTCGGGGGAATTTTCAAAGAATCTCGATAAAACATGCCAACGATTTATCGGAGAATGTATTTATGGCATCTTATTATCGCAGGAATCAGTCATGTTAACAGAAATAGGTCGAAGCCTGAACAGTGTGGTTCCATTGAGAAAAATCGAAGAACGCTTTTGCCGGCAACTTGCAAAACCACAGATACAGCAAGCCCTTCATAATCAAATTGCCCGACATGCTTCAACCCAGATTACGGAAAAGAGTCTTCTGATTCTGGATATCAGCGATGTTAAAAAGCAATATGCAAAAAAGATGGAATATCTGGCCAAGGTTCACGACGGCAGCAGTGAAAAGGGAGAAATCGTATACCTCAGGAAAAAGAAATAATCGCTGATTTATCAAAAGGTATTACGATAAAAGCAATTGCACATGCGCGCAACAGAACATCATCTACCATCGAAAAAGTTTTAAAGAAAATCCGTGAAAAATTTAATGTCAAGACTAATTTTGAATTATTAGTCTTCCTTGCAAAAGCCAAGAAAATATAGCCTTTCCGTTAAAAATAAAGAAATAAAATTACTTCAATTCCGAACATTTACTTTTAATTTTCCTTAAATCAGAACCGCATTTTCCGATATTCGGAATAGGATAATTCCTGATTATTTCCCTTGACAATAACTTATTCTCACCATAACTTTATTAGTTAACTAATAAGAGTAAATTATGAAACTAAATTAATACTCAGCTTTTTAATTTTGAAATTATGAAATATCCATACAAACATCGTTCATGCAAACCGTGGATGATAATAATGGATATTCCATGTGACCATTAATTAAAAATTATTAACACATGAAACCATTCAAATCTTTGGGTCTCTATTTGAGCATCATCATTGTTATTTCAACCTTTTGGGTTGATTGTAGTAACGCCCAATCTCCTCTCAATTTTTATACTTTAAGAGATGGTTGGGTACAGTATTATCAGCAACATCCTGAACTTATTGCCATACCCGGATCGGGTTACAAGGATTTTAAGCGATGGGAATACTTTTGGGAAACCAGGGCTTATTCAAATGACCCATCCTCCAGGGGTGATTTTTCTTTGCTTGGTAAAGCTTTGGATGAATATTACTCCGGGAACGGATCAAACCATGATGCTTCGATCATTGCCCCGAACTGGCGATTCATCGGGCCAGAACTTGATATTTCGGTTCAGGCACAAGGGCTCGTTAACGCTATTTATGTCGATACGATTAATGACAAGGAAATGAATACAATATATGCTGGATCCAATTCTTCAGGTATCTGGAAGACAACCGATGGAGGCGATAACTGGTATAACGTAACAGATTATAGTGGCGTTACTATAAGCGGTGTAATTAACATTTCTGGTGATCCGAATAATGGGAACATTTTATTTGCAGCCACAGGAGGTTCATTCCCTCTAAGCTCAGACGGATATGGAAGAGGCATTATTCGTTCAACTGATTGGGGTGAGACCTGGCAGGTTGTTTATCCACCACAACCATCGGATCTGAAGGCAAGTTTTAATCTTGTTTCTCATCAGGTACTTGTAGATCCCACAAATTCAGAAAGAGTCTATGCACTTATATTTAATAAATTAGCGTTCTCAAATGATGGTGGGGATACGTGGGATACTATCTTCTCTTCATATCGATTTCATGATCCTGGCGTCCCGGGTGATGATTATCGACTGCTTCGAGAAATCCGGATGAAACCGGGCGATCCAAGCGTACTATACGTAGCTTCTGATAATCGACATTGGGACGGGTTCCGTCGTTCACAAGTGTACAAAGTCACCTATGCAAATACTCCAAATCCAGTTGTTCATCGCGTGGATAGCTTGTTTCCGGATTACAAATACTGCAATGAACGTTTTGCCCTTGCAATTTCTCCGGCTTCACCTTCATCAATTTGGGTCATGGGGAATGATACCATAATTGTGATTGATACCATAATACATTTAATTGGACATGATTCTGTTGTCCTTCATGAGGAAACGAAATTAAAGGTCTGGAAATCGGATAATGACGGTGCGACATGGAAAAAAGTGTTCGACCAATCGCCTTATTCACTTGGTGGTGGGATAAATTATTTCAGGATGGAACTGATGATTTCACCGACTGACACCGGAATCGCCTATTTCGGTGGATTTTCCATGGCTCGGTTAACACATTGGAATCTGAATTCTAAAGTCTATTATCCCAATGATTGGACAACATATCATGTTGACACAAGAGATGCAGTAATTATGAGAGGCAGCTCTATCCAGAATAATGGGGATAATGATATTCTTTTTGTCGGCAACGATGGCGGAGTATCCAAAAGCGTCTCGGGCTGCCGTTATTGGGACAACATCAACGGCCAGGGATTAAATCTTACCCAGTTCTGGGGAATCGGTGGATCAAATTCAAATCCTTCGTGGATTGGTGGCGGAACTCAGGACAACTCATTTTTCATCCTTGATTCTGTCAATGGATGGAGCACTGCCCGTCAAGGAGATATGGGTAAGGGATTGATTGATTTTGATAATCCATCAAGAATGTATTCCAGCAAATGGATTGCGATGCCAGGTATTGTTGTAGCTAAATCAGATGATTATGGTTATAGCTGGACATACGGTGTTGATCCTACCGGCGATGAACCCTGGAGGGCAAATTGGCCTTTGGTTATGAACCAAATTAATCCGGCTTCTTTACTGGTAGGAGCTCATAATGTATATAAAACCACAGATGGCACCGATAGTTTTGACCAATTAACGGTACAGAAAGATGGGGATACCAATTGGGTCGATGCAGGGCAGTCATTAATCTCTATTGCATTAAGCACGTATGACAAAGATTCTTCACCACAGATTGACACCATCACGATATATATCGGCTATTCCAATCCAAGTGGGTGTGACACTATAAATTTAAATAAACGAAGAAAATTATTAAAAACCACCGATGGAGGTGTAAACTGGGAAGATCTTACTCCACACGTTTTGGTTGGCTCAAATTGTGTCTTGGATTTTTTTGGAATAACCGATATTGAAGTGAGTCCGACCGAACCCGATTCTGTCTGGATCAGCTTGGGAGGATTTACAGGTGATGAAGGAACTTTCAGGGTCTTGGTGTCCGGCAATGGAGGCAATACGTGGAGCGAGTTCTCGCCAGGACTACCTGTATTTCCCGTGAACTGTCTTAAAATATGGAATAATGGGAAAGGGGGAATTTTTGCCGGAACCGATGTGGGAATGTTTTACCGCGAGAATGATTTTCAACAATGGTTGCCTTTCAACAACGGGTTGCCTCCTGCGACAATTGTCTCGGATATCGAGATAATTGATTCAACTCAAACTTTAAGGATCGGAACTTATGGTCGTGGCATGTGGGAAGCTGATCTGAATTGTTATTTTGATCCCGATACTTTAAAAATCACGTCCGATACAACCTGGGAAAACGACAGGATCATGGACCGCTCAATCATCGTGAAAAATCCTGCAACGCTAACAATTCATTCAAAAGTCAGTTTTCCTCCGGAGGGAAAGATTTTTATTGAACCCGGAGCAAAATTGTTTGTCGAAGGTGGAGTGCTCACAAATGCATGTTTTGGTATGTGGCTGGGGATCGATGTGTGGGGGAATGCCGGACTTGAACAAAACACCGTCAATCAGGGATATATTAGTTTGACCCACGGCGCTGTTCTTGAAAATTCACGCATCGGTATTTCAACATGTAAATCTGATATAAATGGTGAAGTGATCTGGAGCACGACAGGCGGACTCATTCATGCGGATAGTTGCACCTTTAAGAATAACTATAAAGCGGTGCAATTCTTATACTATACCGGAACAAACCACAGCAATTTCGATCAGGTTACGTTTGAAACGACAAGGGAATTCATCGACGGTATTTCAACACCGTCCGATTTCATAAGCCTGTACGGTGTACACGGAGTGGGATTCCACGGCTGTACTTTCCGTAATACAACGGTTAATGATACAATAATCCCCGATGAAAGGAAAGGAAGGGGAATATACAGCATAGATGCCAGTTATACTGTGGCAGATCACTTTTACTGTCCGGTACCGATTAATCCTTGTCCGGATCCCCAGATCACACGTTCCTCATTCTCAAAATTGTATTATGGCATCAGGGCGATAAATTCCGATCCTTCATATTATGTCAACGTAAACAAATCGGATTTCCTTGATAATTACCGCGGTGTTCACCTCTGTGTGGCAGATTATTCAAAGGTCAATTTAAATACTTTTAAAATTCCCAAACCACAATCGCAATTCGATACACTTTATGGTTTGTATCTTGACCAATGCTCGGGATACGAGGTGCAGGAAAACCGGTTCTACAAAAAAGTTCCACTGGTTGGTAGTGATAAGGATACGCTCCCATGCATCGGTCTTGTTGTAAATAATTCCGGTCCGTTGAACAACGAAATTTACAAAAACCGGTTCGATACAGTAACATACGGTATACTCGCCATGGATGTAAACCGCAGCGTAGATGGAGAGACCGGCCTTGTTTTGAAATGCAATGATTATACCAACACCAAATATGACAAAGTGATAATGATCAGCGATCCAAACCACAACAATGACTGGGGGATTGCCCTCTACCAAGGGGATTCACTTACCCAGGATGGCCCTGCCGGAAATACATTTTCGCCGGAACATATCTCAGGTTACAGTGATATAAATAACAATGGGGCAAGGTTTAAATATTATCATCATTATCAATTCCCAAATCAACTTCCACGAGTTAAACCTGATTATTATTTTAATGTAGCTGTGAGACCGACTATTTGGGATTATGATACTACAAAATGTTGCCTATCAAAATTAGACCAGGGAGGAGGATTGCCTGATGAGCTGAGACAGGAAATTGTTCTTGAATCGGATACAATCAATAATAAAGAAACGCAATTAGCTGCTTTGGTTGATGGCGGTAGTACTGAGAATTTAAACGATGAAATAATCACAAGCACTCCACCTGAAGCGATAGATCTAAGAAATGAATTGTTAACAAAGTCCCCATATCTGTCTGATACTGCAATGCAATCAGCTATCTCTAAAGAAGAGGTTTTACCCAATGAGATGATACGCGACGTTCTTGTAGCTAATCCACAGTCAGCAAGTTCCGACAAGGTTTTACAAGAACTGGATAACCGCGCAACACCCATGCCCGATTCGATGATGGCTGAGATCCTGGCCAATGAAAATGTCATTTCAGCAAAGGAGGCACTGGAAACGGAACTTGCATCTCATAAAGCTAAACTGGCGCAGGCAAAGTATGAACTGATCCGTTATTATAAATCCGATACCCTCAGTCCTTCATCGGATGACAGCCTGATTACGCTCTATCAGAATGAGCCGGATTTGTCGTTAAAATATCAACTCGCCTTTGAATACCTGAAAAAAGGTGATTCTATCAACCTGAACAATACACTTGCATCTATCCCGTCAACCTTCGATCTTGACCAGGGACAATCTGACGTTCACACTGATTATATAACCTTGTTTTCAATTCTTCAGAACAAACCGAATATTCTTGAAATAGATTCTACCTCTCTTGCAGGTATCCAGAATCTTTATAATATCGGC
>Ga0172373_10000080_pt1 | contig 130918 bp, 122 predicted proteins | sample Lak10m_2_FD_114546 | JGI IMG/M metagenome (GOLD analysis project Ga0172373, IMG submission 114546) | Freshwater microbial communities from Kabuno Bay, South-Kivu, Congo - kab_092012_10m | ecosystem: Environmental > Aquatic > Freshwater > Lake | place: Democratic Republic of the Congo...
AGGCCGCCAAGGCCCTCCCCATGCAAGACGTCAAACCGCGCCTCGCCTGGGGTGTCACCGGGTCGGGACATTTTCTGCGCGAGTCGCTCGAGACTGCGCTCGGCTTGCCGCACTGCGACCTGTTCCTGTCCCGAGCGGCCGAAGAGATCCTGCCGATGTACGGCATCTCCCTGGCGTCGCTACGTGAACGCACACGCGTCTACCGCGACAGCACCGCCAGTTCGGTGCCGGTGGGCCTGTTCTACTACGGCCACTACCACACTGTGGTGATCGCCCCGGCAACCAGCAACACGGTCGCCAAGTGCGCGCTGGGCCTGTCGGACAGCCTGGTCAGCAACCTGTTCGCGCAGGCCGGCAAGACGCGTGTGCCGATCTACGTCTACGCCTGCGACACCGAGCCGGAGATGGACACCGAGGCGCCCAAGGACTGGGTCAAGGTCTACCCGCGCGCCATCGACCTCGAATACACGCGGCGCATCGGCGAGATGGAAGGGGTCGCCGTACTGCACTCGGTGGACGCATTGCGCACCGCCATCGACCAGCGTCTGCAAGTGGCCCCCAGGCCGACCCTTGGCGAGGTGCATCAGGACCTCGACGGACTGATCCGCGAGGGCGGGCCTGGCGGCGGCACGGCGGTCTGATGGCCGAACACATCCTCTTCCTCACTGGCCGACTCGCGCGCAAGAGCCTGGAGCAGGTGCTCGAGGCCATGGCTCCGACCGGCTTCGACTACAGCGTTTATGACCTCGGCATCTCGGTGGCGGGCCTGATGACCACCGACATGATCCTGCGCCGCCTGGACGGGGCGATGGGTGCGACTCGCATGGTGCTGCCCGGCCGTTGCCGCGGCGGACTCGAGCCGCTGGTGGAAAAGTACGGCATCCCGGTCGAGCGCGGCCCGGACGATCTGAAGGACATGCCGCAGTTCTTTGGCCGCGCCGCCACTCGTCCAGACCTGTCGCGGCATCGCGTGCGCATCTTCGCCGAGATCGTCGAGGCGGCACAGGTGAGCATCGGCCACATCGTCGAGCGCGCCGCCTACTACCGGGATTGCGGCGCGGACGTCATCGACCTCGGCTTCCTGCCGGGCGAGAGCTTCGGCCACCTCGAGGAGGCGATCGCCGAACTCAAGCGCATGGGCCTGCAGGTGAGCGTCGACTCACTTGCGCCGGAGGACCTGATCCGTGGCGGCAGGGCAGGTGCCGACTACCTGCTCTCGCTGCATGAGGGCAGCTTGCACGTTGCCGATGAGGTGGCCAGCACGCCGGTGCTGGTCGGCCAGCCGGCGCACGACCTCGCCAGCCTGGAGCGGGCGATGGAGTGGATGGACAAGCGCGGCCGGGACATGCTCTGCGACCCCATCCTCGAACCCATCCACTTCGGCTTCACCGAGTCCATCGTGCGCTACCGTGACTTCCGCGCGAAGTATCCTGCGGTACCGATGATGATGGGCGTGGGCAACCTCACCGAACTGACCGACGCCGACACCGCGGGCATCAATGCGCTGCTGTTCGGCATCATCTCCGAGTTGCGCATCGATGCGGTGCTCGCCACCGAGGTCAGCCCGCACGCCCGCAGCGCGGTGCGCGAGGCGGATCGTGCGCGGCGCATCATGTTCTGGTCCGGCGAACGCAACCGTCTGCCGAAGGATGTCGACGACAGCCTGATGAACCTGCACGAGCGCCGGCCCTTCCCCTATACCCCGGCCGAGATCGCCGGGTTCGCCGCCGCGGTAAAGGACGCCAACTACCGCATCCAGGTCTCCGAGGCCGGTGTGCATCTCTACAATCGCGACGGGCTGCTGACCGAGGGCGACCCCTACGATTTCTTCCCGCGGCTGCGCGAGGCCCTTGGTGCGGACGCCGGGCACGCCTTCTATCTTGGCGTCGAACTGGCTCGCGCCCAGCTCGCCTGGAAGCTCGGCAAGCGCTATGACCAGGACGAGGACCTGCGTTGGGGTGCCGCGCTTCCACCCGTGATCGAAGACCTCACGCACCAGAAGGCGATGGGTACGACCATGCCGCTGCGACGGCGGAACCGCGGGCGGGCCGCGCAGGCAGACCCCGCGATGACCGACTCGATAGAGGATTCAGCAGAGTGAGCAATCACTTTATCCGAGAGGTGATCGTCACCACCGAATCGGCGCACGGCCAGCCTCACATCGCCCCGATGGGGGTCTGGGAGGAGGGCGGGCTGGTCACCCTGGCACCGTTCCGTCCGTCCCGCACGCTCGACAACGTTCTCTTCAAACGTCTCGCCGTGGTCAACGCCTGCGACGACGTGCGTGTCTTCGCCGGATGCCTGACCGGACGCCATGAATGGCCGCTGATCGCAGGGGTCACACCCGGTGCCCTGCGGCTGGCCGATGCCGTGAGCCATCAGGAACTGGAACTGGTGCGCATCGACGACGACCCCCTGCGACCGCGGCTGCGCTGCCGGGTCACCCTCGAGCAATCGCACCGGCCCTTCATCGGCTTCAACCGTGCGCGGGCCGCGGTGCTCGAGTGCGCCATCCTCGTCAGCCGACTCGACCGGTTGCCGGCGGACAAGATCCGCAACGAACTGTCCTACCTTGCGATCACCATCGACAAGACCGCCGGACCCGCCGAACGCGAGGCCTGGGAGTGGCTGCTGCAAAGGATCGAGACGCATCTCTCTGCGGCCCCCTCGTCGCCACCCGAAGTATCCGTCCAGCCGGTGGCGGCGCCGGTGGAGCGCAGGCGGTGACGCGCCTTCTGGTCAGCGTGGCCACGGTGGACGAAGCGCTGCTCGCGCTGGAGGCCGGCGCCGACATCATCGACGGCAAGGATGCCGCGGCAGGTCCGCTGGCTGCGCTGCCGGCGACACGATTGCGCGACATCGTCGCGGCCGTCGGCGGACGCTGCCCGGTCTCGGCCACCATCGGCGACTGGCCCTCGCAGCCGGGCGTCCTGCTGGATGCAGCGCAGCGCATCGCGGCCACTGGCGTCGACTGGGTCAAGGTGGGCTTCTACCCGGGCGGCGACTGGGACGCCTGCCTCGCCGCGCTGGCCCCGCTGGCGCGAGACGTGGCCCTGGTCGGCTTGCTGTTCGCCGACCGCACCTCGCGTCCGCAGACCTGGGTGGCCGCGTTCGCCAAAGCCGGATTCCGCGGCGTGATGCTGGATACGGCGGGCAAGTCGGACGGTGGCCTGCGGACCCATCTCGATCGCCGCTCGCTCGCCGGGTTCATCGATGAGGCGATGCGGCATGGCCTGCAGAGCGGTCTGGCCGGCTCACTGACGGCGGACGATGTGGCACCGCTGCTTGCGCTCGGCCCGGACATCCTCGGTTTCCGTGGAGCCGCCTGTGCGGATGGCCGGCGCGATGCGGCGCTCGAGAGGGCGCGGCTGGAAGCGTTGCGGCGAGCGGTCGGGACTCCGCAAGCGAAGCACCCCGAGCCCGGGCGGACTCTTCCCTGCCGATCGCCCCAAATCTGCTGAACCACGATGGCTGGCACACGCATCCCCGTCGTTCTCCTCACCGGCTTTCTCGGTGCGGGCAAGACGACCTGGCTCAACCGCTTGCTGCGGGAGCCGGATCAGTCGCGGACGGCAGTGGTCATCAACGAACTGGGAGAGGTCGGCATCGACCATCGTCTGGTGCGACACGCTTCCGACAAGGTCACCGTTCTGGAGAACGGGTGTCTCTGCTGCGTCATGAACGGCGAGTTGATCGACACCCTGCGTGACCTGTATCTGAAGCGCGTCAAGGACGAGGTGCCGGAGTTCGACCGTGTGCTGATCGAGACCACTGGGCTGGCAGACCCATCGCCGGTGGTCGGCATGCTGGCCCGCGATGCCTTCCTCGAGACCTGCTACCGCTTCGACGGTGTGCTGACGCTGGTGGAGGCGGTGCACGGCATGCGGACCCTCGATGAACACTTCGAGGCGGTCATGCAGGTGGCCACCGCCGACCGGGTCGCGCTGACCAAGCACGACCTCGCCACCAGTGCTGCGGCTTGGGATGCGCTCGTGGCGCGCGTCCGCGGGATCAATCCAGGGGTGGACGTGGTGGACGCCCGGACCGTGCCGCCCGGCGAACTGATCGCCGGCGTGCAACGCCGCCCGGGCATCGGCAGCGACGCACGACGCTGGCTGGCAGCCGACCGCCTGGTGGCGGTGCACGGAGTCGGCGGTCTGGCCCCGCCACCGATGGCGGGGCGCATACACGACGGCCGGGTGCAGTCGTTCTGTGTGGTGTTCGAGCAGCCGGTGCAGCGTGACAACCTGCGCGCGGCACTCGAGATGCTGTGCGCCTTTCGTGGGGAGCACCTGTTGCGGGTCAAGGGCATCGTCCACGCCATCGGACACGAGCGACCGTTGGTGGTACACGCGGTACAGCACACGCTCTACCCGATCGAGACCCTCGACAGTTGGCCCGATGAGGACCGCCAGACGCGCCTCGTGTTCATCGAGCGTGACCTCGATGCCGAGTTCATCCGACTGACCTTGGAGAACTTCATCGAGGCGGGCGACGGCGTCTTCGGCACCTGACAGCGAAGCGCTGCGGCGGCGACTCAGCGCACGATGGCCCGCAGTTCACCCTTCTCGTAACGCTGGAACATCGCTTCCAGCGGCAACGGCTTGATCCTCGCCGCCTTGCCGGCGGTACCGAAGGCCTCATAGCGTGCGATGCAGATGTCGCGCATGGCCGCAGTCGCCTTGGCCAGGTACTTGCGCGGGTCGAACTCCTTGCGGTCCTGGTTGAAGAACTGCCGGATCGCGCCGGTGCAAGCCATGCGCAGATCGGTGTCGATGTTCACCTTGCGCACACCGTGCTTGATGCCCTCGACGATCTCCTCGACCGGAACGCCATAGGTCTGACCCATATCGCCACCGTTGTCGTTGATGATGCCGAGCCAGTCCTGCGGCACCGAACTCGAGCCGTGCATCACCAGATGGGTATCCGGGATCCGCGCGTGGATCGCCTTGATGCGCTCGATGGCGAGGATCTCGCCGGTCGGCGGGCGAGTGAACTTGTAGGCGCCGTGACTGGTGCCGATGGCGATCGCCAGGGCATCCACCTGAGTCTCCTGCACGAAGCGCGCGGCCTCTTCGGGGTCGGTCAGCAACTGCGAATGGTCGAGCACGCCGGCGGCGCCGACCCCGTCCTCCTCACCCGCCGTGCCCGTTTCCAGTGAGCCGAGGCAGCCGAGTTCACCCTCCACCGACACACCACAGGCATGGGCCATGGCAACCACCTCACGGGTGACGCGGACGTTGTAGTCGTAGTCGGTCGGCGTCTTGCCGTCGGTGCCCAGGCTGCCGTCCATCATCACGCTCGAGAAGCCGAGCTGGATCGAGCGCTGACAGACCGAGGGGCTGGTGCCGTGGTCCTGATGCATGCACACCGGGATATGCGGGAACTCCTCGATGGCAGCGAGGATGAGATGGCGCAGGAACGGCGCCCCGGCGTACTTGCGGGCGCCGGCCGAGGCCTGGACGATGACCGGGGAGTCGGTCTTGTCTGCCGCCTCCATGATGGCGCGCATCTGCTCGAGGTTGTTGACGTTGAAGGCGGGCACGCCATAGGCGTGTTCGGCGGCGTGGTCGAGCAACTGGCGCAGAGAGATGAGGGCCATGTGGGTTCCCGGCAGAGCTAGGGTATGCGGATGATCTTGAGGGTATTGGTGCCACCAGGCTGACCGATCGGCTCGCCGATGGTGATCGCGACCAGATCGCCGGCGTCCACCACGCCCAGTCGCTTGAGTTCCTCGCCGGCGCGTGCCAACACCACTTCAGGGTCGGTCGAAGCCTCTTCGAAGCGGATCGGATAGACGCCACGGAACAAGGATGCGCGGCGCCGCGTCTCGACATTGGGCGAGAGCGCATACACCGGGATGTTGAGATTGAAGCGCGAGACCCAGAGCGCGGTGGTGCCCGACTCAGTGAGGGCAGCGATGGCTCTTAGCGGATAGTGGGCACTTACGAACACTGCAGCGAGTGCGATCGACTGCTCGACCGACTGGAAGTCGGTGCCCTCGAAATCCTTCTCCGGCACGAACTCGGCGACCTTCTCTGCCTCGATGCAGACGCGGTTCATGGCGGCGATGGTCTCGACCGGGTACTTGCCTACCGCGCTCTCGGCCGAGAGCATCACGCCGTCGGTGCCGTCGAGCACCGCGTTGGCAACATCCGAGACTTCGGCGCGGGTCGGCACCGGATTGTCGATCATCGACTCCATCATCTGCGTGGCGGTGATGACCAGCTTCCGCTTGGCCCGCGCGGCACGGATCATCCGCTTCTGCAGACCCGGAACCGCGGCGTCGCCCATCTCCACGGCGAGGTCACCACGCGCCACCATGATGCCGTCCGAAGCGTCGAGGATCTCCTCGAGCGCCTCGATCGCCTCGGCACGCTCGATCTTGGCGATGACTTTGGCGTCCCAACCGGTCTGGCGCAGCAGCGCGCGAGCCTGATCGATGTCGGCGCCCGACCTCGGGAAACTCACCGCCACGTAATCCGCACGGATCGCGCCTACCGTCTTGATGTCCTCGCGGTCCTTGTCGGTGAGCGCCGGAGCGGACAACCCGCCACCGAGCCGGTTGACACCCTTGTTGTTGGAGAGCACGCCGCCCTGCTCGACCGTACAGTGGATCTGCGCTCCCCTGACGTCGTTCACCGTCATGGTGATGAAGCCATCGGCCAGCAGCAGCGTGCACCGGGCCCGACGTCGCCTGGCAGTTCCCGGTAATCGAGACCCACCCGGGTGCGATCGCCCAGTTCGCAATCGGCATCGAGGACGAAGCGGTCACCGGGCGCAAGATCGACCCGTCCTTCGGCAAATCGGCCGATGCGGATCTTGGGGCCCTGCAGATCGGCCAGGACGCCGACCGCACGCTTGCGTTCACGCGCCAGTGCGCGCACTCGCTCGGCGACATCGGCGTGGTCCGAACTCCGGCCGTGCGAGAAGTTGAGCCGCACCAGGTCGAGGCCGGCATCCATCATGCGGCCGAGTACCGCATCGGAACTGCTGGACGGGCCGAGGGTGGCGACGATCTTGGTACGACGACGGATGAACGGGGTCTGCATGGAGGCTCTCAGGCGGTCGCCGCAGCGCGCTCGGCGAGGATCTCCACCGCCGGCAGGGTCTTGCCCTCGAGGAACTCGAGGAACGCCCCACCGCCGGTGGAGATGTAGGAGATATCGGCCTCGAGGCCGTACTTGGCGATGGCCGCGAGCGTGTCGCCGCCGCCAGCGATGCTGAAGGCACGACTCGCGGCGATGGCACGACCGACCGCCTCGGTGCCGGCCGCGAAGGGCTCGAACTCGAACACGCCGACCGGGCCGTTCCACACCACGGTGCCTGCTGTGCGAATGAGGGCAGCGTAGGCAGCGGCGGTCTGCGGACCGATGTCGAAGATCATGTCGTCGTCGGCAACATCGGCCACCAACTTGACCACTGCCGGTTCGTCGCCCGCGAAGCGCCTGCCTACCACCACATCGGTGGGCAGCGGGACAGCTGCGCCACGCGCCGTCGCAGCCGCCATCAGGCGGCGCGCATCAGCGAGCAGGCCATCCTCGCAGAGCGACTTGCCGACCGGGTAGCCCGCAGCCTTGAGGAAGGTATTGGCGATACCGCCACCGACGATGAGCTGGTCGACCTTGCCCACCAATGACTCGAGGATGGTCAACTTGGTCGAGACCTTGCTTCCTGCCACGATCGCCAGCAGGGGTCGTGCCGGCGACTGCAGCGCGCGGCCCAGCGCGTCGAGTTCGGCAGCCAGCAGGGGTCCGGCACAGGCCACCGGAGCGTAGCGCGCGATGCCGTGGGTGGTCGCTTCGGCGCGGTGGGCGGTGCCGAAGGCATCGTTGACGAAGACATCACAGAGCGCGGCCATCTTCCGCGCCAGGTCCTCGCTGTCCCCCTTCTCGCCCTTGTTCAACCGGCAATTCTCCAGCAGCAGCACCTCGCCGGCATGCACCTCGACGCCATCGACCCAGTCCGCTACCAGCCGCACGGGCCTGCCCAGCAGTTCAGCCATGCGCACGGCGACCGGCGCCAGCGAATCCTGTGGCTTGGACTCGCCCTCTACCGGGCGACCCAGGTGCGACGTGACCATCACCGCGGCCCCCGCCGCAAGAGCCTCGCGCACCGCCGGCATCGAGGCACGGATGCGCGTGTCATCGGTGATGGCACCAGCCACGTCCTGCGGCACATTGAGGTCGGCGCGGATGAAGACCCGGCGGCCGGACAGCGGGACCTCGCTCATGCGCAGAAATGCCGTCAAGTCCTGACTCCCTCTCGTTCCGGCACTCAGCGGGCGTTCATCAGAGCGACGGCGGTGTCGAGCATGCGGTTGGAGAAGCCCCACTCGTTGTCGTACCAGGACAGCACCTTGACCAGACGCCCGATGACCTTGGTCTGGGTGGCGTCGAAGGTGCTGGATGAGGGATCGTGGTTGAAATCGGACGACACCAGCGGCAGGGTGTTGTAGCCGAGCACACCCTTCAGCGGGCCTTCGCTGGCGGCCTTGAGGATGGCGTTGACCTCGTCCCTCGAAGTGTCGCGGGAGGCGGTGAAGGTGAGATCGACCACCGAGACATTGAGGGTCGGTACGCGGATGGCGAAGCCATCGAGCTTGCCGTTGAGTTCCGGCAACACCAGCCCGACCGCCTGCGCCGCGCCGGTCTTGGTGGGGATCATGTTGTGCGCGGCGGCGCGCGCACGATAGAGGTCCGAGTGGTAGACGTCCGACAGCACCTGGTCATTGGTGTAGGCGTGAATGGTGGTCATGAGGCCGTTGACGATGCCAAGTTCCCGGTGCAGCGGCGATGCCAGCGGCGCCAGGCAGTTGGTGGTGCAACTGGCATTGGAGATGACGGTGTGGCTGGCGCGCAGGGTGTCGTGGTTGACGCCATAGACGATGGTCGCATCGGCCTCGTTGCGGTCGGCTGGTGCCGAGATGATGACCTTCTGTGCACCCGCGTCGAGATGAGGCTGGCACTTGCTCTTGGTGCGGAAGATGCCGGTGCACTCCATCACCACGTCGATGCCGAGATCGCCCCAGGGCAGTCTGGCCGGGTCGCGCTCGGCATGACAGGCGATGCGCTCGCCATTCACCATGATCTCGCCATCTCCCGCCCGGACCGTCCCCGGGAATCTGCCATGCGCAGTGTCGTATTGCGTCAGATGCGCGTTGGTGGCGGCGTCGCCGAGGTCGTTGATGGCAACGATCTGCAGGTCGCTGCGGCCGGACTCGTAAAGGGCACGCAGCACGTTGCGGCCGATGCGGCCATAGCCATTGATGGCGACACGGATGGTCATGGGGTTCAATCCTCCTGCTGGATGTGATGGGTGAGCAGGGTGCGCGCGGTGGCCACCACGTTGTCGACGGTGAAGCCGAAGTGCTTGAACAGGTCGCCGGCCGGCGCCGACTCGCCGAAGGTATCGAGGCCGATCACCGCACCCTCGAGGCCGACGTACTTGCGCCAGAGGTCAGTGACACCCGCCTCGATGGCGACCCGCGGCACACCGGACGGAAGCACCTCGTTGCGCCATGCCGGCGGCTGACGGTCGAACACGTTGGTCGATGGCATGGAGACGACGCGCGCACCAACGCCGGTCTGCGCCAGCGCCTCGCGCGCCTTGAGGGCCAACTCGACCTCGGATCCGGTGGCGACGAGGACCACATCGAGCCGGCCGGTGCCGCTCTCGGCCAGCACATAGCCGCCGCGGCGGATGACCGCCGCATCGACGTGAGCGGTGACGAAGGGCAGGTTCTGGCGGCTGAAGACGAGGCTGCTGGGTCCGTCCCGGCGCTCGATGGCAGCCACCCAGGCCACTGCCGACTCCAGCGTGTCGCAGGGCCGCCAGACGTCCATTCGCGGGATGACGCGCAGGCTCGCCAGATGCTCGACCGGCTGGTGCGTCGGGCCGTCCTCGCCGAGGCCGATGGAATCATGGGTGTAGACGAACAGCACACGCTGTTTCATCAGTGCAGCCATGCGCACCGCATTGCGTGCATAGTCGGAGAACACCAGAAAGGTGCCACCGAACGGGATCAAGCCACCATGCAGGGCGATGCCGTTGAGTGCGGCACTCATGCCGAACTCGCGCACGCCCCAGTTCACGTGGCTGCCGGTGGCGGCCCTGCGCCAGGCACTGCAGCCCGGCCAGTTGGTGAGGTTGGAGCCGGTGAGATCGGCCGAGCCCCCGAGCAACTCCGGCATTGCCGGAGCCAGAGCGCCGATGGCGAGCTGGGAGGCCTTGCGCGTGGCGACCGTCTGCGCCTGCTCGCGAGTCCTGGCGTAGAGCGCCGCAACGGTGTCGGACCAGACCGCCGGGAGTTCGCCAGCGACACGACGCCTGAACTCCGCAGCGAGATGAGGGAAGGCCTCGGCGTAGGCATCGAACCTCGCCTGCCAAGCATCCTGCAGGGCCACACCAGCCTGTTTCCGATCCCAGGCGGCACGGATCTCCGCCGGGACCTCGAACGGCGGATGGTCCCAAGCCAGCGCCGCACGGGTGGCAGCGACCTCTTCGGCACCCAGCGGGGCACCGTGCACATCGTGGCTCCCCGCCTTGTTCGGGGAACCCTTGCCGATGGTGGTCCGGCAGCAGATCAGTGTCGGTCTGCCGGACTCGGCACGCGCGGCCTGCAATGCCGACTCGACGGCAGCCGGGTCGTGGCCGTCGATGCCGCGGATCACTTGCCAACCGTAGGCCTCGAAGCGCGCCGGCGAGTCATCGGCGAACCAGTGCTCGACGCGACCGTCGATCGAGATGCCGTTGTCGTCGTAGAGCACGATGAGCTTGCCAAGGCCGAGCGTACCGGCCAGCGAGCAGGCCTCGTGACTGACCCCCTCCATCAGGCAACCATCTCCGGCAAAGACGTAGGTGTGGTGATCGACGATGGTGTGGCCCGGCCGGTTGAACTCCTCGGCCAGCCGCCTCTCCGCCATCGCCATCCCCACAGCATTGGCCAGGCCCTGGCCGAGGGGACCGGTGGTGGTCTCGATACCGGGCGTGTAGCCGAACTCCGGATGGCCTGGCGTTCGCGAGTGCAACTGGCGGAACTGCCGGATGTCCTCGATCGACAGCTCGTAGCCAGTGAGGTACAGCAGAGCGTACAACAGCATCGAACCGTGGCCGTTGGAGAGTACGAAGCGATCGCGGTCAGGCCATCGCGGGTCTGCTGGGTTATGCCGAAGATGACGACGCCAGAGGACCTCGGCGATGTCGGCCATGCCCATCGGGGCACCCGGATGTCCGGAATTGGCCTGCTGCACCGCGTCCATGGCGAGGACGCGGATGGCGTTGCTGATCTGGGATTGGGTGAGCATGAAGCGCGTTCCGCCGCGGACGACGCGGCAAAGTTGCGGAGTATCGCGCACGGCGAGAGGCTGGACAAGGCGGACGCGCCCCGACACGATCCAAGGATGAGCGGACCTGACCAAAAGCCACCCTCGGTGGCTGCACACTGCCACATCGAAGCGCGTCTGGGGCCGGGCGCGCGCATCGGGCTGCCGCGCGAACTCGCGCACCACCTCGGCCGCGTGCTGCGGCTCGCCGATGGCACCGCGATATCGCTGTTCGATGGCAGTGGCCAGACGTGGCTGGCCCGCGTGCGGCTGGCCGGAGGCGAGCCACAGACGGCGGAGGTCATCGCGCCTCTTGCGAACGATCGCGAATCGCCACTGCGCATCGTCCTCGGTCAGGGCATCTCCAGCGGAGACCGGATGGATTACACGGTGCAAAAAGCGGTCGAGCTCGGCGTCGCAGGCATCGCCCCGCTGAGGACCGCGCGGGCTGTGGTGAAGCTCGCTGGCGACCGCGCCGAGCGCCGGCGGGAACACTGGCAGCGCATCGCCATCGCTGCCTGCGAGCAATGCCGGCGCGGTACGATCCCCTGCGTCGAGCCAGTGCAGGACCTCCGGCTGTGGCTCGCAGGCCTGCCGACCGATGCCCCCAGATGGCTGCTCTGCACTCGCGAGAGCCGACGCCTGATCGATCTGCCGCGGCCAGAGTCAGGGCACACTGGCTACCTCCTGGTCGGCCCGGAGGGTGGGTTCACCGAGGAGGAGCGCAGTCTGGCGACCGGTGCCGGCCTGGTCCCGGTCCGCATCGGCCCCCGTGTCTTGCGCACCGAGACCGCGGCGCTGGTGGCGATGGCCGCGATGCAGACTCTTTGGGGTGACCTGTAGCGGGTGGCGGCCGGGAGCGGGATGCGCGAGTCACCGACCGCAACGGGGCTTTGGTGTAGGATGGAGGGTGCTGTGGAATGTCGGCCTGCATCGCCAAGCGATGATGCATTTCCGGCCCACTTCCATGCACGGCAAACGGGGGCATCATGTTCGAGGTCTTGTTCGGGAAGAAGAGTTACGCTGACGGCGACGAGCAGGAGGTCGACTGGCTCGCGGGCTACCGCGAGGGCCCCTGGGAAGAGTTGTTGACGGTGAAGGGCGTCGAGTCCATGCACGTCGTGGAGTTCGTCGGTCGGTCGGTCTTCAATACGAAGCTCGATGTGTATGCCGTGACGCGTACCGTCGACGCGCTGAACAACTCCATCGGCTACAGCGTGATCGTGGTGCCCAAGAGCGCGAGAAACTACTTTCGCATCCTGGTCGACCGGGTGGAGGATCTCGAGGGCAAGGTCACGACGCCGGACGACTGGACGCAGGGACGGACCATCAACGAGGCGCAGGTCGAAGGCGTCGCTTACGCGGTCGACAGTCTCAAGAGCTTCGCCCTGTTCAACCAGCTGTCGATCCCGCCACCCTACGTCATGGCGGTACTCGAGAAGCTCGGACTGGTACGGCGCTTGGAGTGAAGGCCCGGGTCCAACCGGTCGCGCCGCATCGCAGCGGGTCTCCGGTTCGATGCACCCGATGCTGACCTGATCGGTTCAACCACGGACACCCAGCTGCTTGAGTTTCCGGTAGAGGTGCGTGCGCTCGAGTCCGACATACTCAGCGAGCGCAGCCACCTGCCCCCCGAGTCGCTGCAAGTGGTACTCCAGATAGGCTCTCTCAAAGGCATCCCTCGCCTCGCGCAGGGGTGCTTCGAAGTGGGCATCATCGAACCGGGAGTTCGAGGGTGCCCGCGCCATCCCGTCAGCGAGCGCTGAGTGTCCGTCCGCTGACACCGGCTCGGATGCTGATACAGACTGCAGACGAGCCCAGTCCACGGCATCGCTACCGAGCAGGCTGAGCTGCTCCAGCAGTGCCCGCAACTCGCTGAAGTCCCCTGGCAGCCGACTGGCCCGGATCGCCTCGCGCACAGCGTGCGGCAGCTCGCCGCGTTCGGGCGCGATCTGGGCGTACAAGCAGGCTGCGACCTCGCCGGCATCGTGGCTGAGGTCCCCGAGCTGGGGCAGATCGACCCTGCCCGGCCCGAGCACTGCAAACAGACCCGGATCGAGGCGCCCTTCGGCAAGCATGCGTGCCGGGTCCACCGAGCAGCCCACGGCCAAGCGGAAGCCCGATTGGGTGCGCCGATTGGCGATGATGGCCAAGCCGCGCGACTCGAGCCGCGACAGCGGAGCCAGATCGGCCAACCAGAGCGCCCCACCAGCCGCACGCTCGGCCATCGCGCCGGGCGCATCGGCCAGCTGCGACTGCCGCTCGACTGTCACCCACGGCCCGCCGGACCGTCGCAGCAGCGGCAGGAAGGCCTCAAAGGCACCCCCAGGGGGCGCCACCAGCAGCAAGGCTTGATCGCTTGCGATGAGCGCCGAGACCTTGGCCCGTGCCCGTTCGAAGGCCGGCGAGACTCGACACAGGGACTCGAGCAAGCCGTCGCCACCGACCGCGGCCGTGTCCGCCAACTGCCGCCGCACAGTCTCCAGCAGTCGCGCCAGAGCGACCGGCTTCTCGAGGAAGTCGGCTGCGCCGACGCGGGTCGCCTCGACCGCGGTGTCGATGGTGGCGTGGCCTGACATCATCACCACCGGCATGTCGAGTTGTCCGTTGCGCCCCCATTCCTTGAGCAGGGTCACACCGTCGGTGTCCGGCATCCAGATGTCGAGCAGGACCAGGTCCGGACGACCCGCATTGCGAGCCTGGCGTGCCTCGGTCGCATTGGCAGCGAGGTCCACGGAGTAACCTTCATCGGCAAGGATCTCGGCCAACAGGTCGCGGATGCCGGCCTCGTCATCCACCACCAGGATGCGCGCACTCATGCCGGCACCTCCGCAGGCAGAAAGACGCGGACCAGGGCACCGTGCGGCTCGACGTTGCCGAGACTTACCCGACCGCCGTGAGATTCCACCAGCTTGCGGACGATCGCCAGACCCAATCCGGTCCCCCTCTCCTTGGTCGTGGTGTAGGGCTCGAAGGCGCGGGTGATGAGACCCTCTGGAAAGCCGCAGCCGTTGTCGGTCACGGTGAGTTCGACACCGGCATCGACCCGCCGCAAATCGATGCAGAGACGCGGGTCCGGTCGGCCTTCCAGAGCGTCCTTGGCATTTGCCAACAGGTTGTGCAGCACTTGCCGAAGTTGCGTCGGGTGGCCTTTCAGCAAGGGTAGCCCTGCTGCGATACGTCGCTCGAGGATGGGCTCAAGGTCGCCGTACAGGCCGAGCACCTCCTCCAGCAAGCCATCGAATCGCACCGGCTCAGGGGCCTGCACGGGAGCCGGTCGGGAGAAGTCGGCAAAGTCGCGCACCATCTCCTTCATGGCATCGACCTGGTTGACGATGGTGCTGGTAGCGCGCCGCAACACCTCTGCATCGGCCGGCGCCAGGCGGGCCGCGAGCTTGTGCTCGAGCCGCTCTGCCGACAGGCGGATCGGCATCAGGGGGTTCTTGATCTCGTGCGCCAACCGCCGCGCCACCTCGGCCCACGCGATGTCACGCTGCACCTGGACCACGTCGGTGATGTCATCGAACACCACCACGTGCCCCCCCTCCGCAACGTCCTCCAGCGGGCTGCCGCGCAGCAGAAGCACGCGCTCGCCCTGTCTTCCGGCGAGTCGGTGTTCGATCGTCCAATGAGCGGCGGCAGCAGCGAACTGGGCACGCAGGTCGGCACCGAGCGCGGCAAGGCCGCCACTGCCGCTGGCAGTCAGGGCCTGGTCGAGATCGGCAGTGGATGCCGCAGGCAGACCGAGCCGCTCCGCAGCAAGGGCGTTGCTGGAGCGCAGAGCGAGATCGCGGCCGAACACCAGAACGCCGGAAGAGAGGTTTTCGAGCAGCGCCTGCAGATAGGCGTTGGTCGCGGCCAGGGCCGCCTGCTGGTCGATGAGTGTGGCGCGCGCCTCGCGCAGTTGCTGGGTCATGCGGTTGAAGGAGCCGGCCAGCCGCCCGAGTTCGTCGCGACCATGCGCGCGCAGCTGCACCGAGAGGTCGCCGCCAGCTACTGCCGCGGTGCCCAGACCGAGTTGAGCGAGGGGGGTGCTGAGACGGTCGGCGAGGTAGATGCCGATGGCCACCGCGGTCATCCCGGCGAGACCCAGAGTGAGCGTCAGCGAGAGCAGGAACAAGCGCTTCAAGCCGCCACGCGCCAGAGTCAGAGACTGGTACTCGGCCCAGCCGGTCTCGACCTTGCCGGCCTCTGCGGCGATCTCGGCCGGCACTGGTTGCTGCAACTCGAGGATGCGCGGGTCCTGCCCCGGCTGCGCCGAAGTCACCCAGTACAGACTGCGCAGCACGAGTTCGCCGCCCTCTCCCGACTGGACGCCGCTGTACTGTCTCTGTGCGCGCACGGTCGCAAGCAGCGGAGCCACCGGCAGACTTGGCGCGACCTGCCGCAAGCGGCCACCGACCACCATCAGTACGCCGCCACGTGCGTCATACAGGATCGCCTCCCGCACCGGGCTGCGGTCGACCAGCTCGCTGAGTCGACCGAAGTGTTCTGCCGGGGGTGAATCGCCGATGTCGAGCGCGAGTGTCGCGCCGCGGCGATGCAACTCGGCCAGCAGCTTGTCCACCGCGCCGCGTCCCAGACTCAGGCCGCCATCGATGGCGCGCTCGATGCGCACATCGAACCAACTGTCGATGCTGCTGCGCAGGAAGTACACCGAAACGCCATAGACCAGCGCCCCCGGCAGCACCGCCATCAGGCTGAACAGCAGCACCAGCCGCGTCATCAGCCGGCTGCCGAAGGCCCCGGAACGGCGTCGTCGCATCAGGTCATGCAGCTGCGCCGCCACCAGCACCACCGCCAGTCCCAGCAGCAGGGCATTGAGTCCGACCAGCCACGGCAGGCTCGTCGCCAGAGCATCGGTATTGCGCGTAGCCACCAGAAGCAGTGCCAGCGAGACCAGACCGGCCAGGCTGGTGCCGAGGATGAGGCGGCGGATCCAGACCGGGCTCACGGCACGAACTCCCACTCCGCCTCGACGTCGGTCGCCCACTCACCGGGCCCCAACAGGTTGATCTGGAAAGGCTTTGGCAGTCGGCTGCCGTCGAGACGCAACTCCAGCCGCGCGCGGTAGCGTTCGCCGGCCTTGAGACGAGCGCCATCCGCCACCGCCCAGCCATGTACGCGGCCGATCGCACGCATCGCCTCGGCCAGGGTGGGGTAGCTGAGGCCCAGCGCGCCGCTGGAGACCCGGTACTGCCGGGTCAGCGCGTGGTACGAGACACGGTACTCGCGTCGCTGGTCGACCAGTTCGGCATCGAGCCAGTACCAGCGCGGGCGGGTGATCTGCAGACGCAGCAAGAAATAGAGCGGGAGCCCACGCTGCAGAGCCGACTCGAGAGTGGCGCTGAGTTGCGGGTCGAGGTCTGCGGAGAGTTCCCAGGCGCCCTCCTCGCGACGCAGCTGGGGCAGGCCCGCGACGGTGGACGTACCGGAGGCCTGGGAGGCAGCTGTCTGTGGTGCCGGGTCCGCCGCCAGTGCCGGACCGGCTGACAGCGCGCAGACCAAAGCCACTACCGAGAACCGGTCAGTCGCGGTCGGGCATCTTGTGGAACGCGGCGTAAAAGAAACCGTCATGGTCGGTCGATGGCAGCGCCTGACCGTCGCTCAGGGCCGGATGGTCGAGCGTCACCGGGCGGGCATCGGTATGGCGACGGACGAAGTCCTGCGCCTGCTGCCGGTTCTCCTCGGGGAATATCGAACACGTTACCATCAGCAATCTACCACCCGGCGCCAGCAGCGGCCACAGGGCGTCGAGGATCTGCCGCTGCTGCGCGGCGAGACTCGCGATGTCAGCGGGTTGTCGCAACCACTTGATGTCGGGATGACGACGCACCACGCCAGACCCGCTGCAAGGCAGGTCGGCGAGGATACGATCGAAGCGTCTGGTATCCCACCAGGTGTCGGGTCTTGCAGCGTCGGCGCAGCGTGTCGGGATGTCGAGGCCGAGCCTCGAGAAGGTACCGCGAGCCCGCTGCAGCCGCTCCGCGTCGCGCTCCACCGCCAGCAGTTCAAGTTCGTGGCGTTCCGCGAGATGGGCGGCCTTGCCCCCCGGCGCGGTGCAGGCATCGAGTACCCGCTGACCCGGCCGGACATCCAGCAGGTCTGCGGACCACTGGGCGGCCCAGTCCTGGACCGAGACCAGGCCGTCGGCGAAACCGGGCAGATCATCCACGGGCATGGCTGACTCCAGCCGGATCGCCTCGCCGCCCAGATGTCTGGCGACGATGCCGACAGCCTCCAGCCGGGACAGGTAGTCGATGACGCCGATGCGGCGGCAGTTGACGCGCAGGGTGAAGGGCGGGTGCTGGTTGCCGGCAGCCAGCGTGGTTTCGGCCTCGGTACCGTGGGCGGCGGTGACGGCATCGACCCACCACTGCGGGTAGGACAGCCGGGTCGCCGGAATCGCGTCGGCGAAGGCCTCCAGTTCCTCCCGGCGCCGCAGGGCGTTGCGCAACACGGCGTTGACGAAACCCCGGCGGCTGTGGGGGGCCGCTTCGACCAGCAGGTTCACCGCCGTGTGTGCCGGCAAGCGGCTGTAGAACAGGCGATAGAGGCCGACCAGCAACAGCGCGCGCAGTGCCGGAGCGGTATGCGGCTGCGTCAGCAGGCGCCCGAGCATGACATCGAGCCGCGTGCCCCAGCGCAGCGTGCCGTAGATGGTGTCCTGCAGCGCCGCGCGCTGTCCCGAACCGACGCCGAGAGTGGCCAGTGCCCGCGGCAACGCCTCGGCGAGAGATGTACCTTCCGCGACCGAAGCGACGGCGGCCGCGGCGATGCGGCTGACCTCAGGCACCCGCGATCAGCCGCGCGTCATGGCGAGGAGTCGTGCCACCCGCTCCTCGGTATCGGGGTGGGTGCGGAACAGACCGCCGATACCACCACCCGAGAGCGGGTTGATGATCATCATCTGTGCCGTCTCCGGGTGCTCTTCGGCGACATCCATCGGTGTGCCACGGGCGTAGGCCTCGATCTTGCGCAGGGCGCTGGCCAAGGCCTCGGGGTCGCCGGAGATCTCGGCACCGGCGGCATCCGCACCGTATTCGCGCGAGCGGCTGATGGCCATCTGGATGAGCATGGCGGCGATCGGCGCGAGGACCATCACCAGGATCGACAGCGCCGGATGGCCACGCCCTTCACGGTTGTTGCCGGCAAACAGCATGCCGAAATTGGCCAACATCGAGATGGCCCCGGCCACCGTCGCCGACAGCGTCGAGATGAGCGTGTCGCGATGCTTCACATGCGCCAGTTCGTGTGCCATCACGCCGCGCAGTTCGCGTTCCGACAGGATCTGCATGATGCCAGTGGTGGCCGCCACCGCAGCATGCTCAGGGTCGCGGCCGGTGGCGAAGGCGTTGGGCTGTGCCTCGTCGATGATATAGACGCGAGGCATCGGCAGCTGCGCACGCTGCGCCAGCTCGGCCACCATGCGGTAGAAGCGCGGTTCACTGCGCGCATCGACCTCGCGGGCGTTGTACATGCGCAGGACGATGCTGTCCGAGTTCCACCAGGCGAACACATTCATCGCCCCACCGATCAGCAATGCGAGCAACATGCCCTGGGCACCGCCGAGGGCCAGCCCGACCGCACCGAACAGGGCGACGATGGCGGCCATCAGCAGGCCGGTCTTGAACCAGTTACCAAACATCCGGAGCCTCTCCACGAATGCCGCGCCAGGCGGCGTCAGTTCTTAGATGCCACGCCGGAGAAAGAATTCAAGTCGTATCGCCCAACGCCAGAACCGGTCACCGATGGTCGGCGTGGCACGCCGCTGCGCATGGCGCATCGCACCCGCGGCCTTTCGGACCTCCGCCAGCTCAGGCGAAGCGGTCGCCCACAGCCAGCCCGAGTGCCTGACAGAAGGCCCGCCCCGGCCCGCGCCGCTGGCCCGGGCGCTGCAGTTCGCCGAGCAGCACGCTGCCCTCGCCGCAGGCAACGCAGAGCGCACCGTCGGCGATGGCAAGGATCTCGCCCGGCACACCCCCCTTGAGCGGCCCGATCGAGCTCTGCCAGACCTTGACCCGCTCGCCGCGCATCTCGCTCCAGGCGCCGGGGATGGGGTTGAAGGCGCGGACCTGACGATCGACCATGGCGGCGGCCGCGCCCCAGTCGATGCGTGCCTCGGCCTTGTCGATCTTGGCAGCATAGGTCACGCCATCTCCGGCTTGCGGTGTGGCAGGCCAGGGGCCAGGCTGCGCCAGCACAGCGCAGAGCGCTTGTCCGCCGAGGGCGGCGAGCCGTTCGTGCAGGCTCTCGGTGGTCTCGTCTGGCGCGATCGGGGTGGTGATGTGGTGCACCACCGGCCCGGTGTCGAGGCCTGCGTCCATCTGCATGACACAGACGCCGGTCTCGACGTCGCCAGCGAGGATGGCCCGCTGCAAAGGCGCCGCACCCCGCCAGCGGGGCAGCAGCGAAGCGTGGACATTGAGGCAGCCCCAGCGTGGCAGGCGCAAGACCTCGGCCGGAAGGATCAGGCCATAGGCGACCACCACCAGCACGTCGAGGTCCACCTCAGCCAGCAGGGCATGCGCCTGCGGGACGCGCAGCGAATGCGGCTGGGCCACCGCGAGGCCGTACGCCTGGGCCAAGCGCTTGACCGCACTGGGCTGCGGCAACAGACCGCGCCCGGCCGGACGGTCGGGCTGGGTGAGAACGATCTGCGGACGGTGCCCGGTATCGAGCAGCGACTGCAGCACGCACGCGGCGAACTCCGGCGTGCCGGCAAAGCCCAGCCGCATCAGGCGTCGGCCCGTTCGCGCCTGCGCTTGCGAAGCTTCTGTACCGCCCGGTTGCGTTTGAGCGGCGAAAGGTGCTCGACGAAGACCTTGCCCATCAGGTGGTCCATCTCGTGCTGGATGCACACCGCCAACAGACCGCTGGCCTCGAGCGTGAAGCGCCGGCCCTCGCGATCGAGGGCCTCGACCACCACGCGCTCGGCGCGCTTGACCTCCTCGTAGACGCCCGGCACGGACAGGCAGCCCTCCTCGAAGAACTGCTCTCCATCGGCGCGGAGGATGACCGGGTCGACCAGCACCAGAAGCTGGTCGCGCGTCTCGGAGACGTCGATGACGATGACGCGACGGTGCACATCGCACTGGGTGGCCGCGAGGCCGATGCCCGGCGCGGCGTACATGGTATCGGCCAAGTCGCCGATGAGCTTCCTGACGCTTTCGTCTACCTTGGCCACCGGCTCGGCGATGCGGTGCAACCGCGGGTCCGGGTACTCGAGGATCGGGAGTAGAGCCATCTGTGGATTATACGGCCGCACCTCATGACGCACCGGACGACGCATCGGCCATGACAGACCGTCTCGCCTGGTTGGGCGTGGCGCTGCGGCCACGGCTGTCGTGGGCACGCCTGCAGCCGGCGCTGGCGGCGGCTGGTTCGCCGCGCGAGTTGTTGCGCATGCCGGCGCGGCGACTCGAGGCGATCGGTGGCAAGGCGCTGGCCGACGCCGTCGCCGCCACGCCGGGTGCCATGTTGTGGGCCAAGGCGCTGGCCTGGCTGGAAGACGCCAGAGCTGCCGGCCACCGCCTCATCGCCATCACCGACGCCGACTACCCCGAACTGCTGCGGCAGACCGCCGACCCACCACCGGTGCTGTTCGCGTGTGGCCGACACGAATTGCTGCGCGGGCCGGCACTGGCAGTGGTCGGCAGCCGCAACCCGACGCCGGCCGGCGCCGAGAACGCGCACGCCTTTGCCGCCGCCCTGTCACGAGCCGGCATCACCGTGGTGAGCGGGCTGGCGCGCGGCATCGACGGGCTGGCCCATGAGGCTGCGCTGCCGGAGCCGGGTTCGACCATCGCCGTACTCGGCGTCGGGCCCGACATCACCTACCCCAAGGCGCACCGCGGTCTGCAGGCACGCATCGCCAGCAGCGGCTGCGTGGTCAGCGAGATGCCGCCGGGCATGGGACTGCAGCGCTACGCCTTCCCACGTCGCAACCGCATCATCGCCGGCCTCTCGCTGGGCTGTCTGGTAGTGGAGGCGGCCCATGCCAGCGGCTCTCTGATCACCGCGCAAGACGCGCTGGAGGCCGGCCGCGAGGTGTTCGCGGTGCCCGGGTCGATCCATTCGCCGCAGTCGCGCGGCTGCCACCGGCTGATCCGTCAGGGTGCGGTGCTGGTGGAGACGCTGGCCGACATCCTCGAAGCACTACCGGCCTGCCGCTTCGACGGGGGTGTGCGCGATGCCATCCGTGCCGATGCACGGTCGACCGGCGCGGCCGCGGACGGCGGACCCGCCACGGGTTCGCCACTGCTGAAGGCGCTGGGCGAGGAACCGAGCAGCCTCGATGCACTGGTCGCGCGCAGTGGCCTGGATGTGCCGGGGCTGCTGGCCGCCCTGATGCAACTGGAACTCGACGGGCATTTGGTGCGTACCGTCGATGGTCGCTTCCAGCGCCTGCATCGCCGCAGCCGCTGATGCATTCAGCGCGGGGGGGCGAGGTCGGACAGCGGCCACCGCGGAAGCACGCGGACCGCCACATCCTCCGCCTCATGCCAAGGCTCGACGCCGCGGCCGTGGAGAACCCGCAAGGCCCCGGCCAGCGCGATCATGGCGCCGTTGTCGGTGCAGAACTGCAGGTCCGGGAAGTAGAGGCCGATGCCGGCCCGCTCGGCAGCAGCGCCGAGCCGCTCGCGCAGATGGCGGTTGGCGCCCACCCCACCCGCCACCACCAGTCGCTGCGCGCCGCAGCGCTCCGCCGCTGCCATCGACTTGGCGACCAGCACGTCGGCCACCGCCGCCTGGAACTCGCAGGCGAGGTCGGCGCGTGCCTGCAAGGACTGCGGAAGCCCTGTCAGGGCCGTCACCACCGCGGTCTTGAGCCCCGAGAAGCTCATGTCGAGATCACCGCTGTCGATCATCGGGCGCGGCAGACGCACGCACCCCGGCCGCCCCTGCTCGGCCAGCCGCTGCAACGCCGGACCGCCCGGGTAGTCGAGGCCGAGCATCTTTGCGGTCTTGTCGAAGGCCTCGCCGGCAGCGTCGTCCAGCGATTCGCCGAGCAACTCGTAACGGCCCAGCCCGCGCACGTACATCAACTGGCTGTGCCCACCCGAGACCAGCAGCGCGAGGAAAGGGAAGGCCGGCGGCTCGGCGCAGAGCAGGGGCGACAGCAGGTGCCCCTCGAGGTGATGCACCGGCACCAGCGGCTTGCCCAGAGCCAGCGCCAGCCCCCCGGCAAAGGCGGCACCCACCAGCAGCGCGCCGGCGAGCCCCGGACCGCGCGTGTAGGCCACCGCATCCACCGTATCCAAGGCCACGCCAGCCTCTGCCAGGACGCGCCGGGTCAGAGGCACCACGCGACGGATGTGGTCGCGCGAGGCCAGTTCAGGCACCACCCCGCCATACTCGGCGTGCATCGCCGCCTGCGTGTGCAGGGCGTGCGCCAACAGTCCACGGTCGGTGTCGTAGACCGCCACTCCGGTCTCGTCGCAGGAGGTCTCGACACCGAGCACACAGACCGAGCCTCGGCGAACAGCCCGGGCGGTATCGACTGCAACAGCATCCAAACGCGCGGCCCCGCAGAAAAGGGTTTTCAAGTGGCGCCCGGCGGGTATAATCGTGGGCTTTTCGCTGATGCCGGCACGGTGCCGGCCGTATATCGGAGTGTAAATGCCTAGCGTACGAGTCCGTGAGAACGAAGCTTTCGAAGTGGCGATGCGCCGCTTCAAGCGCACCATCGAGAAGACCGGCCTGCTCACCGAGCTGCGTGCGAGGGAGTTCTACGAGAAGCCGACCGCCGAGCGCAAGCGCAAGCTCGCTGCTGCCGTGAAGCGCCACTACAAGCGCATCCGCAGCCAGATGCTGCCGAAGAAGTTGTACTGAGCGGTCATATGCCGCTCAAAGCACAGATCGCCGAAGACATGAAGTCGGCGATGCGTGCCAAGGATGCCCCGCGACTTGCGGCCATCCGCCTGCTGATGGCAGGCATCAAACAGCGCGAGGTCGACGAGCGCATCGATCTGGATGACGCCGGTGTGGTGGCCATCGTCGAGAAACAGATCAAGCAGCGCCGTGATGCGATCACCCAATACGAAGCAGGTGGCCGTCCGGAGCTTGCAGCTGCTGAGCGCTTCGAGATGGAAGTACTCCAGGCTTACCTGCCCGCCCGCCTCCCGGAGGCCGAGGTCGACGCCGCCATTGCCGCCGCGATCACGCAGTCGGGCGCCAGCGGATCCAAGGACATGGGCAAGGTGATGGCTCTGGTCAAGCCAGCGCTGGCCGGCCGAGCCGACATGGCGGCGGTCTCCGCCCGCATCAAGGCAGCGCTGGGCTGAGGCCCGGCAGCGGAGCCACCTTATACTAGAGCGGGCGATCGGCCGACCGAGGTCCGGTCCTTCCCTTCCGGTTGCGCGATGATCCCGCAGTCATTCATTGATGACCTGCTCGCCCGACTCGACATCGTCGATGTGGTCGGCAAGCGCATCCAGCTCAAGCGCTCTGGCGCCAATCTCAGCGCCTGCTGCCCGTTCCACGACGAGCGCTCACCCTCGTTCACGGTGAGCCCGAGCAAGCAGTTCTACCATTGCTTCGGTTGCGGGGCCCACGGCACCGCCATCCGCTTCGTCATGGAGTACGAGAACCTCGGCTTCGTCGAGGCGGTGGAGAGCCTTGCCGCCAGTCTCGGCCTCGAGGTGCCGAACGAGCGTGGCTCCCTGCAGGGACCAGCGCGCAGTCGCAGCGAGGCGCTCCGCCCACTGCTGGACTCCGCCGCCGCCTTCTATCGGCAGAAGCTGCGCGAGACGCCGCGAGCCATCGAATACCTCAAGCGCCGCGGGCTCACTGGCGAGGTCGCCAAGCGTTTCGGGCTGGGCTATGCCCCCGAAGGCTGGGACGCGCTCGCCGCCGTGTTTGCCGACTACCGCAGCAACGCCGAGCTGGTGGAGGCCGGACTGGTGATCCCTGGCGACTCGGGCAAGCGCCACGACCGCTTCCGTGACCGCATCATGTTCCCGATCACCGACGGTGCCGGCCGCATGATCGGTTTTGGCGGCAGGGTGCTCGACCAGGGCGAGCCGAAGTACCTCAACAGTCCGGAGACCCCCCTGTTCAGCAAGGGCCGCGAGTTGTTCGGCCTGTGGCCGGCGCGCGATGCGATCCGCCGCGACAACCGCGCCATCGTCGTCGAGGGCTACATGGACGTTGTGGCACTGGCGCAGCACGGCATCGGCAATGCGGTGGCCACGCTTGGCACGGCCACCACGCCCACCCATGTGCAGAAGCTGCTGCGCATGGTCGACGAGATCGTCTACTGCTTCGACGGCGACGCCGCCGGCCGCCGCGCCGCGTGGCGGGCGCTGGAGAACAGCCTTGGCGTGCTGCGCGACGACGTGCGCATCAAGTTCCTGTTCCTGCCGGAGGGGGAGGACCCGGACAGTCATGTGCGCAAGGTGGGTGCGGACGGCTTCCACGCATCGCTCGGCGATGCGCTCTCCCTGACCGAGTTCCTGCTGCGCGAACTGCAGGCGCAGGCGGAAGGCGATGCAGTCGAGTCGGCGGCACAGATCGTGCACCGTGCCGAGCCGCTGCTGCGGCAGATCCAGGCTCCGGCGTTGGCTCTCCTGCTGCGCAAGCGCATCGCCGATGCCGCCGGCCTGTCGGGAACCGAGGTGGAGGGCCTGATCGGTCGCGCCACCGCTGATGCGCGCCGCAGCGCACCGAGCCTGAAGGCCAGACAGCCGGCCGGTTCGCTCGCCGCGCTGCTGCTGTCAAGGGTCCTGCGGGCGCCAGCGCTGGCGCGCCACCTCGACGCGGCGCGCGTCGCGCTGCTCGGCGACGATGCGGCCGCACGAGCCCTGCGCCATGTCGTCGAGGTCTGTGCCGAGCAGACGGACCTCTCGGTGGAGTCGCTCGCCGGCCGACTGCGCGATTCGGCGCACGCATCGGCATGTCGCGACGCGGCACGCCTCACGCGAGACCTGCCCGAGGCCATCGACTTCGAGCAGGAGGTGCTGGAATTCGTCAGGCGTCTGCCCGAGGCGGACGCCGCGCCGGAGCCCGGTGACATCGCAACACTTGGCCCCGAGGCACGATCGGCCTGGCTGCAGGATCTGCGCAAGAAAAAGGGTGTCTGAGACAGACACTTTCGGCGAGGGTTCCTTCGCTTGATATAATGCGAGGTTGGCCGCACGTACAGGCGAGACATGAGCACCACCACACCGACCCCGCCGAACCTCCCGGACCTGAACGCCGACCTCGACGACCGGCGCTTGCGCCTCAAGAGCCTGATCGTGCTCGGCAAGGAACGCGGCTTCCTGACCTACGCCGAGATCAACGACCACCTGCCCGAGATGCTGGACGCCGAGCAGCTTGAGGGCGTGGTCAGCATGATCAACGACATGGGCATCCAGGTCTTTGACGAGGCTCCGGCCGCCGACGAGGTGATGAGCCCGGATTCGCCGGCGCCAGTGGCCGATGAGGACGCCATCGAGGAGGCAGAAGCCGCCCTGGCCGCAGCCGACAGCGAGTTCGGCCGTACCACCGACCCGGTACGCATGTACATGCGCGAGATGGGCACGGTGGACCTGCTGACCCGCGAAGGCGAGATCGAGATCGCCAAGCGTATCGAGGAAGGCCTCAAGCACATGATCCAGGCCATCTCGGCCTGCCCCAACACGGTGGCCGACATCCTGGCGCTCGCGGAGAAGGTCGAGACCGAGGAGCTGCGCATCGACGAGGTGATCGACGGCCTGGTGGACGAGAACGGCGCCGATCAGGCGCCGCCGCCGGTGGAAGCCGCCGAGGGCGCAGAAGACGAACTCGAGGAGGACGGCGAGGAGGCCGAAGAGGGCGACGAGGCTGGTGACGGCGGGGCACTGGCCGCAGCAGCGCTGGCGCAGTTGCGCGCCGAGGCACTGGAGCGCTTCGGCACCATCCGCAACCTCTACCAGAAGATGGAGACGGCCCTCAAGCGCAAGGACGGACACACCAGCAAGGCCTTCCGCCAGACGCAGGAGGCGATCTCCGCCGAGCTGCAGCACTTCCGCTTCTCGGCCAAGCAGATCGAGGCGCTGTGCGACAAGTTGCGCGGCACGGTGGACGCGGTGCGCCGCCACGAGCGCGAGGTGCAGACGCTGTGCATCGAGCGCGCACGCATGCCGCGCGCCCAGTTCGTCGCCCGCTTCCAGGGCAACGAAGGCAACGAGGCCTGGGTCGACGCCGAGATCGCCGGCGGCGAAGCGTGGTCGGCCGCGCTGCAGCGGCAGCGCCCGGCGCTGATCGAGGCACAGAAGCGGCTCGCCGCCATCCAGTCCGAGGTGCGCATCCCGCTCAAGGAGCTCAAGGAGATCAACCGCCAGATGACCACTGGCGAGAGCAAGGCGCGGCGTGCCAAGCGCGAGATGACTGAAGCCAACCTGCGCCTGGTCATCTCCATCGCCAAGAAGTACACCAACCGCGGCCTGCAGTTCCTCGACCTCATCCAGGAAGGCAACATCGGCCTGATGAAGGCGGTGGACAAGTTCGAATACCGGCGCGGCTACAAGTTCTCGACCTACGCCACCTGGTGGATCCGCCAGGCCATCACGCGCTCGATCGCCGACCAGGCGCGCACCATCCGCATCCCGGTGCACATGATCGAGACCATCAACAAGATGAACCGCATCTCGCGGCAGATCCTGCAGGAGACCGGCGAAGAGCCCGACCCGGCGACGCTGGCCGAGAAGATGGAGATCCCTGAGGACAAGATCCGCAAGATCATGAAGATCGCCAAGGAGCCGATCTCCATGGAGACGCCGATCGGCGACGACGACGACTCGCACCTCGGTGACTTCATCGAAGACACGGCGACGCTGGCGCCGATGGACGCCGCCGTCTACCGCAGCCTTTCGGACGCCACGCGCGACGTGCTGGACAGCCTGACCCCGCGCGAAGCCAAGGTGCTGCGGATGCGCTTTGGCATCGAGATGAACACCGACCACACGCTGGAAGAGGTGGGCAAGCAGTTCGACGTGACCCGCGAGCGCATCCGCCAGATCGAAGCCAAGGCCCTGCGCAAGCTGCGCCACCCGAGCCGCTCCGACAAGTTGCTCAGCTTCCTCGACGGCGAGACCTGACCGGGGTCTCCGCCGCTCCGGCCGGCACACTCTGCCGGCCGCCCCTTTCGGGCCTCTAGCTCATGCCTGGTTAGAGCAGCGGACTCATAATCCGTTGGTGCCGGGTTCGACTCCCGGGGGGCCCACCGTCTTCAGGATTGTCTGCAATCGATGAGGTGCGGCCCGTCGAGGCAAAGCGATCACCTACCGACTCCGCTTGGGCGGGTCGACACTTGATGGGCGTCTGCTGATCAGCGAACCGGGCTCGACTGCGTCGATGCATGAAGCAGAACGGCCCGCGTGCGCGGGCCGTTCCTTGCTGACTGACGGCCGGACTAACTCTTGCCGATGGCGCCAGCCACCTTGTTCGAGACAAAGCCGAAGATGGCGCCCAGAACGAAGGACAGCGAGCACAACAGAACCGGGTTGGCAAGGGACGCCGCGGTGAGACTCGCCAACGGCCCGACGCCCTCGCTGGTCGGCTGGTGCAGGGCGTAGCCAACGGTCACCGCAAAGCCATAGACGTTCGCGGGAACCACAGAGAGCAGTTCCACACCCGCGACGATCACCAGGAAGAATACGGTCACCGCGACATAGACCGGCGCCGCGATGCCGGCGGGCAGGCCCAGCGGATTGTTGACGACCAGCAGCAGTGCGATGCCTGCAAGCACGGACCCATAGACAGTGCCGGCGATGGTCTTCTTCAGCGCCGCTTCATCCGCGCCGGAATGGAAGAAGCATCCCCATGCCACGACGCCGGCCCAGACCAGCACCGCGCCTGAAAGCGGTCCCAATGCGAGAAACGTCCAGATACACGCAAAAACGGCGATGCTGAGTGAAAGTGCAGTCAACGGCGACATGCTTACCCCCTCTTTGTAGTGGCCCCGTAGTGGCCCCGGTCGAGCCCCACCAAGAACCGCCGAAACTCTTCCGGAGAGCGGCGAGTGCCGCGCCGGCATTCTATTCACGTTCTAAAAGATTCAACAAGCCCGGCAGGCCGGGCGCGTGCTGCCGCCGAGCCTACATCCCGGGCAGCATGCCCTTGAAGTTGCGGGCGAGCTTGGCAAGGTTGCCGCCCTTCATCATCTTCATCACCTTCTGCATCTGCTCGAACTGGTTGAGCAGCTGATTGACCTCCTGTACCGCCACCCCGGCGCCGGCGGCGATGCGGCGCTTGCGGCTGGCCTTGATCAGTTCCGGCTTGCGCCGCTCGAGCGGCGTCATCGAATTGATGATGCCCTCGGTACGGGCGATGCGCCGCTCGTCCGGCTGCTGCCCCTTGAGCTGCGCGGTGAGTTGGCCCGGCAGCTTGTCCATCATCGCCGTCAGCCCCCCCATCTTGCGCATCTGCACGATCTGCTGCTTGAAGTCCTCGAGGTCGAAGCCCTTGCCCGACTTGAGCTTCTCGGCGAGCTTCTGCGCCTCGGCCACATCCACCTGGCGATGCGCCTCCTCCACCAGCGAGAGCACGTCGCCCATGCCCAGCACGCGCGAGGCCATGCGGTCGGGGTGGAAGGCCTCGAGGCCGTCCATCTTCTCCGAGACGCCAACGAACTTGACGGGCACGCCGGTGACCTGACGCACCGAAAGGGCCGCGCCGCCGCGCGCATCTCCGTCGAGCTTGGTCAGGATGACGCCGGTGAGCGGCAGCGCCTCACCAAAGGCCCGGGCGGTGTTGACCGCGTCCTGGCCGAGCATGGCATCCACCACGAACAGCGTCTCGGTCGGCTCGACGGCGGCATGAAGCTCGCGGATCTCGGCCATCATCGCCTCGTCGATGGCGAGACGGCCGGCGGTATCCACGATCAGCACATCGAAGAAGTGGCGCCGGGCGTGGTCGAGCGCGGCAAGCGAGATGGCGCGCGGCGAGTCACCGGCCGAGGACGGGAACACCTCGGCGCCCACCTGCTGGCCGACCACCGCGAGTTGCTGGATCGCGGCCGGGCGGTAGACGTCGCAACTCACCAGAAGCACCTTCTTCTTCTGCCGCTCGATCAGATGCTTGGCCAGCTTGGCCGAGGTGGTGGTCTTGCCGGCGCCCTGCAGACCCGCCATCAGAACCACCACCGGTGGCACCGCGGCGAGGTTGAGGCCCCTGGATTCCTTGCCCATGACGCGGGTGAGTTCGCGGTGCACCACGCCGATCAGCGCCTGCCCCGGCGTCAGGCTGCCGACCACCTGCTCGCCCACCGCCGCGCTCCTCACCGCGGCGATGAAGTCCTTGACCACCGGCAGCGCGACGTCAGCCTCGAGCAGCGCCATGCGCACCTCGCGCAGGGCCTCGCTGATGTTGTCCTCGGTGAGACGGGTCTGACCGCGCAGTTTGCGGACGATGCCGTCGAGGCGTTGGGAGAGGTTCTCGAGCATGTGTCGGGTTCCGGTGCGGGCCGCCGTCGGGCCAGCGATCCGGCTGATAGACTCTGGACGTGTCTCCGAGTCTACTTCAGGCCGCCCGCCGGCAGGCCGGCACCGATCCTCGCCGCCCATGAACCTTGCCCTGATGAACATCGCCGCCGCAGTGGCCTACACCGTGCTCGGTGCGCTGGCCTGGCGTGCGCCGGCGGTGGCCAGCCACCGCGCCATCCTGCTGGTGGTGATGCTGGCCTGGCTGCTGCAGGGCGCCGCGCTGGCACACACCCTGTGGGTCGATGGGCAACTGCGGCTGGGCGTCGGTCACAGCATCGCCGCCTTCACCTGGATCGCCGTGGCCACTCTGGGCGTGGTCTCGCTGCACGACCGCGTCAGTGCGCTCGGCATGCTGGTCTGGCCGCTCGCCGCGCTCGGCAGTCTGGCCGCACTGGTCTGGCCGGACGTGCATGCCATCGCCGGCAGCGACCGCCCGCTCCTGCAGGGACACCTGATCGCGGCGATCCTCGCCTACGCCTTCTTCACCCTCGCCGGCTTGCAGGCCTGGCTCATGCAGTGGACCGAGGAGCGCCTTCTCGCCGGTCGCGTCGATGGCTGGGTGTCGCAACTGCCGCCGGTCATGACACAGGAGAACATCCTGTTCCGGCTCATCTGGTCGGGCTTCGCGCTGCTCACGCTCAACCTGCTCAGCGGCGCACTGTTCGCCGACGAGATCTTTGGCCGGGCACTGCCGTTCAACCACAAGACCGTGCTCGGCATCACCAGCTGGCTGATCTTCGGCTGGCTGCTGCTGGGACGGCACGTCGGTGGCTGGCGCGGTCGCATCGCCGCACGCATGACCATCGCCGGCTGCATCGTCCTGCTGCTCGCCTACATCGGCGCACGTTTCGTCGCCGAGATCCTGCTCGGCCGCGTCTAGCCGCGGACACGAGGCCCCGCGAGGGGCTTGCCTCCTCGCCGTGACGCTGCCCATACTGGGCACGTCGCCCCCGGCACACCGCATTTGGACAATCTGTCGACTGGCACCCTGCTCGGTGCCCTGATCGTTCTGCTGGCGCTGTCGGCCTTCTTCTCGATGGCCGAGACCAGCATGATGGCGCTCAACCGCTATCGCCTCCGGCATCTGGCCAGCGGCGGCTCACGCAGCGCGCTGCTCGCGCAGGCGCTGCTGGACCGCACCGACCGCCTGCTCGGCGTCATCCTGCTCGGCAACAACCTGATCAACGCCTCGGCGGCCACGCTCACCACCATCATCACGCTGCGGCTGTTCGGCGAGGGCGAATGGGCCCTGCCTCTGGCGACCCTGCTGCTCACTTTCGCCATCCTCGTCTTCTCCGAGGTCACGCCGAAGGTCATCGGCGCCGCCTACCCGGAGCACATCGCCCTGCCCTCGGCCTACATCCTCACGCCTCTGCTGCGCGTGCTGTCGCCGGTGGTGTGGTTCGTCAACCTCTTCGTCCAGGCCATCCTGCGCCTGCTGCGCCTGCGCCCCCCGGCCTCGGGCCCGCAACCGCTCACCCAGCAGGAACTGCGCACACTGGTGCTGGAGGCCGGCCGCTACATCCCGGCCAAGCACCAGAGCATGCTGCTCTCCCTGCTCGAACTCGACAACACCAAGGTCGACGACATCATGGTGCCGCGCCAGCAGATCGAGGCCATCGACCTGCAGGCGAGCGATGCCGAGCTGCGCCACCAGCTCGCCACCTGCCACCACAATCGCGTGCTGGTCTGCCGCGGCAGCATCGACAAGGTGGTCGGTCTGCTGCACGTGCGGCGCATCCTCCACCTCTGGCAGACCGACGAGTTCTCGCGCGAAGCGCTCGAGGCGCAGGTCAAGCCGCCGGTCTTCGTCCCCAGCGGCAGCAACCTCCTCGGCCAGCTGCAGGCGCTGCAGGAACAGCGGGAGCGGATGGCGCTGGTGATCGACGAGTACGGCGAGATCCTCGGCCTGCTGGCGCTGGAGGATGTGCTCGAGGAGATCGTTGGCGAGTTCACCACGCAATCGCCGCATCGCGCCACGGCGTGGACCGAGGACGCGCGCGGGGGCTGGGTGATCGATGGCAGCGCGCCGCTGCGCGACCTCAACCGCAAACTCGGGCTGCACCTGAGCCTCAACGGGCCGCGGACGCTCAACGGCCTCATCCTCGAGCATCTGCAGGACCTGCCGGAGGCCGGCGTGAGTCTGCGGCTGGACGGCGTGACCTTGGAGATCCTCTCGGTGCAGGACCGCGCGGTGCGCTCGGTGCGTCTGCAGCGCATGACGGTGGCCGAGGACAGCTCCGACGCTTGACCGATGCGCAGGGCAGGACCGCCGCAGCAGGATGGCGGCATGCTCCCGCTCGCCCGTCCCGCTCCCCCCGACCCTGCACTCCCCGCCAGCGTCGAGCCGATCGGCATCGTCGCGTCTTCCGGCCCGGCTCTGATCACCGAACCCGAGGCAGCGGCAGTCTTCGACCCGCGCTGGCTGCGCGATGGCACCTGCGTACCCTTGTCCCTGCGCGATGGGGTGCTGCGCATCGCGGCCGCCGAGGGCCTGCGCGACGATCTGCTGCAGGCGATCCGCTTCGGCAGCGGCCACCTGCTGGAGGTGGTCGCCGCCGACCGTGACGCCATCGCGGCCGCCAGTGACCGACTCCTGCAGCGGCTGGTGGCGGAGTCGCGCAGCCGCGATGAGGCGGCGATCGGTCGCGATGCAGCTGCCGGGGGCGATGGCACCAAGCCTGGCGACGACGACGCCAGCAGCGACCTGCCGGTGGCGCGCTACCTGCGCAGCCTGCTCGAGGAGGCAGTGCGCAGCCGTGTCTCGGACATCCACTTCGAACCCTACGAACACCTCTATCGGGTGCGCTTCCGCCGCGACGGCCTGCTGTATGAGACACGGCAGCCACCGGTGGCGGTGCGGGAACGTCTGGCCTCCCGCATCAAGGTGATGGCGCGGCTCGACATCGCGGAGCGGCGACGGCCGCAGGACGGCCGGATCCGCATGTCCGTCGAGTCCGGCAGCGCCATCGACCTGCGCGTCAGCGTGCTGCCGACGCTGTTCGGCGAGAAGGTGGTGCTGCGCCTGATGCGCAGCGACGCCGAGGCACTGGATATCGACCGCCTGGGCCTCGAACCGACACAGCGGCTCGCCCTGCTCGATGCGCTCGACCGTCCCGACGGCATGCTCCTGGTGACCGGACCCACCGGCAGCGGCAAGACCATGACCCTGTACACGCTACTGGCCTGTCTCAACCACCCCGGCAGCAACCTCTGCAGCGCCGAGGACCCGGCCGAGATGCACCTGCCGGGCATCAACCAGGTCAACATCAACGAGCGTACCGGGCTCGGCTTCGCTGCGGCGCTGCGCGCCTTTCTGCGGCAGGACCCGGACACGCTGATGGTGGGCGAGATCCGCGACCTCGAGACCGCTGATGTCGCCATCAAGGCGGCCCAGACCGGCCACCGCGTGCTGTCGACGCTGCACACGCGGGACGCGCCGGGGACCCTCGCGCGTCTGGTCAGCATGGGCGTGGCACCGTTCCAGCTGGCCAGTGCGGTGCGCATCATCACCGCACAGCGCCTCGTGCGCCGCCTGTGCCGTCGGTGCCTGCGACCGGATGAGGCGGCAGCGGCTCGGCTGAGGGCAGCGCCGGAGCTCGAAGTGGCGCTGGTGCGCGCGGCGGACAGGGACACCGGGCCGGGACCACTGACCGCCGACGGCTGCCCGGCCTGCGAAGGGACCGGATTCAGCGGGCGGGTCGGCGTACATCAGGTGATGCCGGTATCCGATGCCATGAACGGTCTCATCCTCAGGCAGGCTGGCACCCGCAAACTGGCATCGCAGGCGCACAGTGAGGGCGTGATGACGCTGCGCGAGGCGGCGCTGACGAAGGTGCTGGCCGGTCTCACCTCGCTCACCGAAGCGGAGTCGGCGTGCCATGACTAGGCCGAACCGGCTGGCCGAGCGCATCTCGTCCGGGCAGATCGACGCCGCGACACGTCAGCTGGCCACCCTGCTGCGCGCCGGGATCCCCCTGGCGCAGGCGTTGCAGACCCTCGCCCGGACCAGTGACGGCGGCCTGCGCGGGGTGTTTGCCGGTGTGCGGCGCGACATCGAGGCCGGCTCGACCCTTGAGCATGCCTTGGCGCGCCATCCCTCGGTGTTCGATGCGCTGTTCCGCAGTCTGGTCGCTGCCGGAGAACTCGGCGGCCTGCTCGACACCGTTCTCGAACGCATCGCCAGCCACCGTGAACGCGGCAGTTGGCTGCGAGACAAGGTGCGCTCGGCGCTGGTCTACCCACTTGCGGTGCTGACGGTAGCCGTGCTCTCGGTCGGCGTCATCCTGGTCTGGGTGGTGCCGGGCTTTCAGGCCCTGTTCGATCGCGCTGGCGCAGAACTGCCCTGGCCGACGCGCGTACTCATCCTCCTCTCCGCTGTGCTGCTCGATCACGGCATCTGGATCCTGCTCGCGCTAGCCATGGGCGGCATCGCCCTGACTGGTCGCCTGAAGCGGTCGCCAGCCTTGCAGCAGCGCGCCGAGGGCTGGCTGCTGCGGCTGCCGCTGCTGGGCAAGGTACTTGCCGATGCGGCCGCGGCGCGCTGGTGCCGAACGCTCGCCATGCTGCTCGCTGCCGGGGTGCCGCTCGACGATGCGCTGAAGACGGTGGCCCGGGTCGGCGGTCAGCGGCGCCTGACGGCAGCCACACAGAACATCCGCCACGACGTCGCCGCGGGCCGGCCACTCGCGCCGGGCATGGCACGCAGTGGCTGTTTCCCCGTACTTGCGGTACAGATGGTGGAGGTCGGGGAAGAGTCGGGCACCCTCGACACCCTTCTCGCCAGGGCCGCGGACACCCTCGAGCAGAGGGTCGAGCAAGCTGTCGCCAGGATGACGACACTGCTCGAACCGGCCATCATGCTGGTCCTTGGCGTGGTCATGGGGGGCGTGATCATCGCGCTCTATCTTCCGGTGTTCCAGCTCGGGACGGCGATCGCATGACTCTGGTCGGGATTCTGGCAGGGCTCGTGGGGCTTTGCGTCGGCAGTTTTCTCGGTCTGGTCGCGCACCGTCTGCCGATCATGCTCGAGCGCCGCCTCGACACCTCGCAGGATGCGGATGGTGGGACCGGATCGGCGCAAGGCGCCGGAACATCCCGCCTCGACCTGCTGCAACCACCATCGCATTGCCCGGCCTGTGGCCACCGTCTTGGCATCCTCGAGAACATCCCCCTGCTGTCGTGGCTCGCGCAGCGGGGCCGATGCGGTGCCTGCGGCACGCCGATCGGCTGGCGCGAACCCCTGGTCGAACTCGGCGCCTCGCTGCTGGCGGTGCTCGCGGTGTGGCGCTTCGGTGCCACCCTCGACGGGCTCCTCGCCGCGACCTGCCTGTGGCTGCTGTTGCTGGCCTCGGTGATCGACATCGAGCGTGGCTGGCTACCGGGCGAGATCACCGGCCCTCTGCTCTGGCTCGGCCTGCTCGCCAGCAGTGGCAGCGGCTTCGCTCTGCCCGACGACGCCATCGTTGGCGCTGCTGCCGGCTACGCCTCGCTCGGCCTGGTGCGCTGGGGTTTCCATCGCCTGACCGGGCGTGAAGGCATGGGTGCCGGAGACCTGCACCTGCTCGCTGCCATCGGTGCCTGGGTCGGCTGGCAGGCGCTGCCCGAGATCATCCTGCTCGCAGCCTGCCTGGGTCTGCTTTGGGCTGCGGTGGCCGTCCTCGTGTGCCGCCGCTCCCACACCGAACCCATGCCGTTCGGCCCGATGCTTGCGCTGGCCGGTGCGGTGGCCCTGGTCTGGCCGGGGGCGCTGGTGGACCTGCTGCCAGCGGGCATGGCAGTCTAGCGCGATGACGGCGAGACCCCTCACCATCGGCCTGACCGGTGGCATCGGCAGTGGCAAGAGCACGGTGGCTCAGGCTTTTGCGGCGCTTGGCGTACCGCTGTTGTGCACCGACACCATCGCCCGCGAACTGGTCGAACCCGGACAACCGGCGCTGGGCGAGATCGTTGCACGCTTCGGCGCCGGCATACTGCGAGCCGACGGCCAGCTCGGCCGCACCGCGCTCAGGCAAATCGTCTTCGCCGACGAGACGTCGCGGCGCGAGCTGGAGTCCGTCCTCCACCCGCGCATCCACGACGCGGTGCTGGCGCGCATCTCGGCCCATACCGACGCACCCTACATGGTGATCGACATCCCCCTGCTGGCAGAGACCGGTGCCGCCTACCGGCCGCTGCTCGACCGTATCCTGGTGGTGGATTGCGACGCGGCCACACGGCGCCAGCGAGTCATGCTGCGCGACGGAGCCACCGCGGAACAGGTCGATGCCATGATGGCGACTCAGGCCAGCGACGCGGACCGACTCGCGTTCGCCGACGACATCCTCGTCAATCGGGGAAGCCCGGGGGAACTGGCCGAACAAGTGTCCGCACTCGACCGCCGCTACCGGGTGCTGGCCCGGGACTGATCAGAGCCGGATCACACCCTCGAACACGCGCTCGGCCGGGCCCGTCATCAGCACCGGGGCGCCCTCGCCGGCCCAGGCGATGTCGAGTCGGCCGCCACGCGTCTCCACCACCACCGGCGACTCCAGCAGCCCGCGCAGGATCCCCGCCACCACGGCCGCGCAGGCGCCGGTACCGCAGGCCAGGGTCTCGCCCGCGCCGCGCTCGTAGACCCGCAGACGCACATGGTGCGCGTCCACCACCTGCAGGAATCCGGCGTTGACGCGCTGCGGGAAGCGCGGATGCGACTCGATGACGGGGCCTTCCGCAAGCACCGGCGCAGCATCGACATCGGCCACCACCTGCACCGCATGCGGGTTGCCCATCGAGACCGCGGTGATGTATCGGGTCAGGCCACCGACCTCGAGCACCTGCAACACCGCGTCGGAATCCGAGACGAATGGGATCTGCTGCGGCCCCAGACGCGGCTCACCCATGTCCACCGTGACCCTGCCATCGTCTTCGAGACGAGGCCGGATCACCCCGCCCCGGGTACGCACGGCGGTCTCGCGCTTGCGGGTGAGCCCGGCATCGACCACGAATCTTGCAAAGCAGCGGGCACCGTTGCCGCACTGTTCCACCTCGCCGCCGTCGGCATTGAAGATGCGATAGACGAAGTCGATCCCTGGCTCGTCGGCAGGCTCCACCACCAGCACCTGGTCGCAGCCGATGCCGAAACGCCGGTCGGCCAGCAGCCGCGCCAGATCGGGCGTCATGTGCAGCCTCTGGCGCACTGCATCGACCACGACAAAATCGTTGCCGAGGCCCTGCATCTTGGTGAAATGGAGTTCCATGGCGTGATTGTAGGCGGGGCGCACGTCACGGGTGTCGTGGGCTGCAACCCCTTATACCGCTATAATCCCATTCATCCGCCGAGTTAATCAGGACAACTTGCAGGGCGGCCGGCCAGACCACGCAGTACAGGTCCAAGGTGTCGGGAATCTGCTAAAGCGTCGCCTGCTCCGATCCCCGAGCTGGCCGTCGCCGGCCATCGGGGATCTTTGTTCTGTGGCGCAGCCGCAGCAGGAGCAGAAGTGAGCGATTACCTCTTCACCTCGGAGTCGGTCTCCGAAGGCCATCCGGACAAGGTCGCGGACCAGATCTCGGATTCCATCCTCGATGCCATCCTCGAACAGGACCCGGTCTCGCGCGTCGCCGCGGAGACCCTGACCAACACCGGCCTCGTCGTCCTGGCCGGCGAGATCACCACGCAGGCCAACGTCGACTACATCCAGGTCGCACGCGACACCATCCGCCGCATCGGCTACGACGATACGGACTACGGCATCGACTACAAGGGCTGCGCCGTGCTGGTGGCCTACGACAAGCAGAGCAACGACATCGCCCAGGGCGTGGACCGCGCCTCGGACGACTATCTCGACCTCGGCGCCGGCGACCAGGGGCTGATGTTCGGCTACGCCTGCAGCGAGACGCCGGTGCTGATGCCGGCGGCCATCTACTACGCGCACCGTCTGGTCGAACGCCAGGCCATGCTGCGCAAGGACGGTCGGCTGCCCTTCCTGCGTCCGGACGCCAAGAGTCAGGTCACCCTGCGCTACGTCGACGGCAAGCCGGTGAGCGTCGATACCGTGGTGCTGTCCAGTCAGCACGCGCCCGAGATGTCCGACGGACCGAACATGAAGCCGGCCTTCATCGACGCGGTGATGGAGGAGATCATCCAGCCGGTGCTGCCCAGGGAATGGCTCACCCCGACGACCAGGTACCTCATAAACCCGACCGGACGCTTCGTCATCGGCGGGCCGCAGGGCGACTGTGGACTCACCGGCCGCAAGATCATCGTCGACACCTACGGCGGCGCCTGCCCGCACGGCGGCGGTGCCTTCAGCGGCAAGGACCCGACCAAGGTCGACCGCTCGGCCGCCTACGCCGCGCGCTACGTCGCCAAGAACGTGGTCGCCGCCGGGCTTGCGACGCAATGCCAGATCCAGGTCGCCTATGCCATCGGCGTGGCGCGCCCGATGAACGTCACAGTGAATACCTTCGGCACCGGCAAGATCGCCGATGAGCGCATTGCCGAACTGGTGAACAGCCACTTCGACCTCCGCCCCAAGGGCATCATCCAGATGCTCGACCTGCTGCGGCCGATCTACCGCAAGACTGCCGCCTACGGCCACTTCGGCCGCGAGGAACCGGAGTTCACCTGGGAGGCCACGGACAAAGCGCAGGCGCTACGGGATGCGGCCGGCCTGTAGCGGCGTTCGCCGGCGCGGCGCTACGGTGGGTGCGCAGTCCCAAGGGGTGCAACCCATGACGGCCACGGACCTGCTGAAACGTTTTTCGAAACCGCGTCTGCGACAATCCGCCGCTCTGGCCTCCAAAGCTGCTTCGCGAGAGTCCGCGCACCGTGCAGAACCCTAGACCGCAAGCCCCACGGCGCGACATCCCACGAGGACAGGACGCGTCGCTTGCGGTCTGCGCTGCGGGAGCGACGCTGATCCTGGTCGCCGCCTGCTCGCCCCCACCCGCCGCAAACGAAGCGGCAAAAGCCGATCCCGGCAAGCCGTTGCCGGTCGCCACGCGCGCGATGCAGACCAGTCGGGCCGCGCAGACCCTGGAAGCGGTCGGTCAGGCCGAGGGCCAGCGCGAGGTCGAGGTGCGCGCGCGAGTGGGCGGCATCCTGCTGCAGCGCAGCTACAACGAGGGCGAGCCGGTGCGCGCCGGGCAGACCCTGTTCCGCATCGACCCGTCTCCCTTCGAGAACGCGCTGGCGCGCGCCGAGGCGCAACTCGGGGAGAGCGAAGCCCGGCTCGAACAAGCCGAGCGCGAGGCCGCTCGCGCTGCGCGCCTTGCCGAGCAGAACGCCATCGGCCGCAAGGAGGCCGACGATGCCACCTCGCAACTCGCCTTGGTCCGTGCGCAGCGCCAGACGGCGCAAGCTGCGGCGCGCCAGGCGCGACTCGACCTTTCGTGGACACGCGTCGAGGCGCCGGTCTCCGGGGTGAGCGGTCGGGCGCGCTATTCCGAGGGGGCACTCATCGGTTCCGGCGGCGGTGAGGCCCTCACCGTCATCACCCAGAACGACCCGATCTGGGTCCGCTTCAGCCTGCCCGACGCCGAGTACGCGCGCCTGACGCGCAACGGCGGGCTGCGCGGCCTGCGCAAGGTCGAAGCGGTACTGGCCGACGGCAGCGTCCACCCCACCCCCGGCCGCCTCAATTTTGCCGCGAGCCAGGTCGATGCACGCTCCGCCAGCGTCACCCTGCGCGCGGAGTTCGCCAATCCGGGCAGCGCTATCCTGCCGGGCCAGTTCATCCGCATCCGGCTCACCACCGGGGAACGCGAAGGCGTCTTCCTGGTACCGCAGACTGCCGTGTTGCAAGGCGAGAAGGGCCGCTTCGTCTACGTGCTGGAGGACGGCGGCAAGGCTCGGAAGCAGCCGGTCGGCACCGCCGGCTGGGATGGCAAGGGCAACTGGGTGGTCACCGACGGTCTGCGGGCCGGTGAACGCGTGGTGCTCGACAACCTGCTGCGCATCAAGCCGGACTCGCGGCTCAGCCCCCTCCCAGAAGCCGCTGTGCCGAACAAGCCGGAGCCCACTGCCGCCCCGCGATCCGCCAAGGGCAGCTGAGACCGCATGAACAGCCGGTACTTCATCGACCGGCCGGTGTTCGCGGTCGTCATCGGCCTGGTGCTGATGGCGGCCGGACTCGTCGCATTGCCGCAACTGCCGGTCTCCGAGTACCCGGAGGTGGCGCCACCTTCGGTTCGCATCGAGGCCACCTACCCCGGTGCCAGCGCGGACACCATCGCCCGCACCGTTGCCGGCCCGATCGAGGAACAGATCAACGGTGTCGAGGGCCTGCTCTACTTCAACTCGCAGGCGGCCTCCAACGGCACCCTGCAGACCACCGTCACCTTCGAGAGCGGCACCAACGCCGACCAGGCGGCGATCAACGTCAGCAATCGCATCCAGGCGGCGCTGCCGCGACTGCCCGAAGAGGTCCGGCGGCAGGGCGTGACCGTGACCAAGCGGTCGAATGACCTGCTCATGGTCGCGGCGATCCGCTCCCCGGGAAAGACGCGCGACACCCTGTTCCTCTCCAACTTCGCGCGCATCAACGTGGTCGACGAGATCAAGCGCATCCCCGGCGTGGGGGATGCTGCAGTGGTCGGTGCCCGCGACTACTCGATGCGCGTCTGGTTGCAGCCGGACCGCCTGGCGCAGCTCGGCCTCACCACCGCGGAGGTGGTCGCAGCGATCCGCGCCCAGAACAACCAGTATGCCGCCGGCAAGGTCGGCCAGGACCCGGCGCCTCCCGGCCAGCAACTGGTCTACACCGTGACCACCGGCGGGCGCCTGCTCGAGCCCGAAGCCTTCGGCCAGATCGTCGTGCGGGCCGGGGGCAGTGGCAGCGTGTTGCGCCTCAGGGACATCGCCCGCATCGAACTCGGTGCCCAGACCTACGACCAGTCGAGCGGACTCGACGCCGGTCCGGCGACACTGATGCGGGTCTTCCTGCGGCCTGGAGCCAACGCGCTCGAGGTGGCGACCAAGGTTCGTGAGCGCCTTGCCGAGCTGCAGAAGACCTTCCCCGAGGATGTCGAGGCGAGCGTGCCCTTCGACACCACCGAGGTGGTCACGGCGTCCATCCAGAAGGTGGTGGAGACCCTTTTCGAGGCGGCGCTGCTGGTGGTCCTCGTGGTCTATCTGTTCCTGCAGAACTGGCGCGCGACCCTGATCCCGGTGCTGGCGGTCCCGGTGTCGCTGATCGGCACCCTGGCCGGACTCTACGTGCTCGGGCTTTCGGTGAACCAGTTCTCGCTGTTCGCCATGGTGCTGGTGATCGGCATCGTCGTCGACGATGCCATCGTCGTGCTGGAGAACGTCGAACGGCTGATGCGCACCCGCGGGCTGAGCGCTCACGACGCGGCGGTCGAGGCGATGGCCGAGGTCTCGGGCGCACTGGTCGCCATCGTCCTGGTACTGACCGCGGTGTTCGTGCCGATCGCCTTCGTCGGCGGCATCGCCGGAGCGCTCTACAAGCAGTTCGCCATCACCGTGGCCATCGCCGTGGTGCTCTCGGGCGTCGTCGCGCTCACCCTGACGCCAGCGCTGTGCGCCCGGATGCTGGTCCAGGGCCAGCACCCGTCGCGCTTGTTCGCCCCCTTCAACCACGCCTTCGAGGGTCTCACCGGGGTCTATGCCGATACCGTGCGCGCGCTGCTGCGGCGCGGTGCCATCGGCATGGCCCTGTTCACCGTATTGGTGGTCGGCGACGTCTGGGTGTTCGCGCGCACGCCCACCGCCTTCGTGCCGACCGAGGACCGCGGCTTCCTCATCGGCAGCGTGGCCCTGCCGGACGCCGCCGCGCTCGGCCGTACCACCGAGTACTCGAATCAGGTAGTGAGACGTCTGCTCGAGAACCCGGAGGTCAACCACATCACGCAGTTCATGGGCCTCGATTTCATCAGCGGCAGCAGCCAGACCAATGTCGGCACCCTGTTCGTGGTGCTGACCGACTGGGACCAGCGGCACGGCCTCAAGGCCATCGACCTCGCCAAGACCTACACCGGACAGATCGCCGGCTTGCGCGAGGGCACGGTGCGCTTCAACAACCCTCCGCCGATCCGCGGCATCGGCACCGCCGGCGGCTTCGAGGGCTACGTGCAGAGCCGCGCGGACGCGGGACCCGAGGCACTCGGCAAGGCCGTCACCGCGTTCACCGACGCGCTCAAGGCCGACCCGCTGCTCACTGACATCCGCAGCACCTTCAAGCCCAATCTGGCCCAACTGCGCATCGAGGTCGACCGCGAGAAGGCCCTCTCGCTGGGCGTATCGCTCGATGACCTCTACGCCACCCTGCAGGCGACCATCGGTGCGCTCTACGTCAACGACTTCAACCGCTCGGGCCGCACCTTCCGCGTGCAGGTGCAGTCCGAGGCCGACTACCGCAGCCGCCCGGAGGACATCGGCCGGCCGCATGTGCGCGGCGCCGGCGGCGTGATGGTGCCGCTCGCAGCGCTGGTGAGCGTCAAGCCGACGGTGGGCCCCGAGTTCCTCGAGCGCTTCGACGGCTTCCTCGCCGCCAAGGTGCTGGGCAGCGGGGTGGCTGGCAGCAGTTCGGGGGATGTCATCCGACGTGTCGAGGAGATCGCGGCGCAGACCCTGCCGGAGGGCTACTCGCTGGCGTGGACCGGTCAGGCCTTCCAGGAGAAACGCGCCGGACGCTCGGCGCTCATCGCCGCCGGGTTCGCCGTGGTGATGGTGCTGCTGATCCTCGCCGCCCAGTTCGAACGCTGGTCGCTGCCGCTGGCGGTGGTGATGTCGGTGCCCTTCGCCCTGTTGGGTGCCCTGCTGGCAGTCAACCTGCGGGCGATGCCGGCCGACATCTACTTCAACATCGGGCTCATCGTGCTGGTCGGACTCTCGGCCAAGAACGCCATCCTCATCCTCGAGTTCGCGGCACAGAGGCAGGCGGCCGGCATGACGCCGGCAGACGCCGCGCTGGAGGCAGCGCGGCAGCGCTTCCGGCCCATCATCATGACCTCGATGGCCTTCGTGCTCGGCGTCGTTCCGCTGATCTTTGCCGAGGGTGCCGGCGCCGGGGCACGGCAGTCGATGGGCACTGGCGTGTTCGGCGGCATGCTGCTGGCGACCCTTGTGGCACCGCTGTTCGTGCCGCTGTTCTTCCGCTTGCTGACGCGCGACCGCAGCCGAGCCGATGGCGACGAGCCGCAGGGGATGACAAGGCCATGACACCGGCACATCGCAAAGCCGATGCTCATCCTGTTGCAGGTCCTGGTCTGCCAGGGGATCGGCGTACTCGATCGGCAGGGTCAGGTCTGCTCGCTCTGGCTCTCGCCACGGCTCTGACCGCCTGCGCGCCGCTGCCGCCCTTCGCTGAGCCACAGACCGCACTGCCCGCGGACTATCCGGCGCGGCCCGACGTCGAAGCCACGACACTGGCCGACCAGCGCTGGTGGATGCTGATCGACGACCCCGATCTGCCAAGGCTGGTCGAAACCGCTCTGGGCAGCAACCGCGACCTCAGGCGCGCCATCGCCCGCATCGAAGAGGCTGACGCCGCCCTGCGTCTCAGCGGCGCGGCATTGCTGCCGCAGATCAACGTCGAGGCTGGTGCCACCCGCAACCGGGTGACCGAGGTCGGCGCCGTACCGCTGCCGGCGAACGCACCCGTCTACCGGGCCGACCAGCGACTGGCGCTGACCACCACCTACGAGGTCGACGTCTGGCGGCGCCTGCGCGACAGCCGTGAGGCCTCGCGGGCGAGCCTTCTGGCCGCCCGCGAGACAGCCGACGCGGTGGCCATGACCCTGGCCGGCACCGTGGCGCAGACGGTGGTCAGCCTGCGTGCCACCGACCTCTCTCTCGACCTCAGCCGGAAGACGCTCGTCAGCCGCGAGGAGAGCCTGCGGCTGATCCGGGTGCGCCGCAGCGAGGGCATCGGCAGCGAGCTCGAGGAGCGTCAGGCCGAGGCCGCTCTGGAGAACCTGCGCGCCCAGAAGCTGCAACTCGAGCGGACCCGCGGTCTGCTGCAGAACCAGCTCGCCCTGCTCTGTGGCGAGGCCGCGTTGGCCCTGCCGCCGCGAGCCGACCTCGCCATGCCGGAGGCCCCTCTGCCGCCACCGGGCATGCCCTCTGCCCTGCTCGAGAGCCGGCCCGACATCCGTGCCGCGCTGGCACAGATGCAGTCGGCCCGACTGCAGACGCAGGCGGTGCGCGCGGCACGATTCCCGCTGATCTCCCTCACCGGCACCTTCGGCCAGCAGAGCGGCGACCTTGCCGACCTGCTCACCGCACCCGGTCGCATCTGGTCGCTGGCCGCCGGACTGGCGGCACCGCTGTTCGACGCCGGCCGCGCCGAGGCCCGTACCGAGCAGGCACGGGCGCAGGCGCTGCAGGCTCAGGCCGCCTACGAGGCTGCGGTTCTGAATGCCTTCCGCGAGGTGAGCGACGCCCTGGTGAGCCTGGACCAGAACCGCAGGATCGAGGATGCGCTCGCCGCGCAACGCGACGCCAGTGTCGGCGCTGCCGGCGTGTCGCGCTTGCGCTATGAGGGTGGCTACTCGGGTTGGCTGGAGGTGCTGGACGCCGAGCGCAGCGCCAACGCCGCCGAGCAGGCCTGGGTGGCGGCGCGACAGGCCCGCATCGCGGCCACCATCGACCTGCTCAAGGCGCTCGGTACCGGTTGGCCTGCCGACCGGCCGCGCTGAACGGGACCGGCCATGGGGCCAAGGCGCGATGTGCGCCGGCATGCAACTGGACAGACGCAGCGATTGTCCTAGAATCCGGTTCCTTCCCGAGGAGCGCTGCGAGGCTCTTGCCCCAGGCTCGGGTGCCGCGACCGCGGCGAACGGCGCTCACCCTTTCGAAAACCCGTGCCGGGCACGGGCAGAGGGTGAGTCCACCGCCTGCCTCCCGGCCACCGTTCAAGGAGAACACATGAACGCCGTGGCTGAAATGAACCAAGCTGACCTGAAGAACGACTTTGCCATCGCCGACCTTTCCCTGGCCGCCTGGGGCCGCCGGGAAATCGCCATCGCCGAGACCGAGATGCCGGGCCTGATGGCCATCCGTGAGGAGTATTCGGCACTCAAGCCCCTGCGCGGGGCCCGCATCACCGGCTCCCTGCACATGACCATCCAGACCGCGGTGCTCATCGAGACCCTGGCCAATCTGGGTGCCGAGGTGCGCTGGGCCTCCTGCAATATCTACTCGACGCAGGACCACGCCGCCGCCGCCATCGTCGAGCGCGGCATCCCGGTGTTCGCGGTCAAGGGCGAGACACTCGAGGACTACTGGCACTACACGCACCGCATCTTCGAGTGGGCCGACGGCGGCTACAGCAACATGATCCTCGACGACGGCGGCGATGCCACCCTGCTGCTGCACCTCGGCAGCAAGGCAGAGAAGGACCTGGCGGTTCTGTCGAGCCCCGGCAGCGAGGAGGAACGCATCCTGTTCGCCTCGATCCGCGAGAAGCTCAAGGTCGACCCGACCTGGTACTCGCGCCGTCTGGCGCAGATCAAGGGCGTGACCGAGGAGACCACCACCGGCGTGCATCGCCTGTACCAGATGCACCAGCGCGGCGAACTCGGCTTCCCGGCGATCAACGTCAACGACTCGGTCACCAAGTCCAAGTTCGACAACCTCTACGGCTGCCGCGAGAGTCTGGTCGACGGCATCAAGCGTGCCACCGACGTCATGATCGCCGGCAAGGTCGCCGTGGTGGCCGGCTACGGCGATGTCGGCAAGGGCTCGGCGCAGGCGCTGCGTGCGCTCTCGGCACAGGTGTGGGTGACCGAGATCGACCCCATCTGTGCGCTGCAGGCGGCGATGGAAGGCTACCGCGTGGTGACCATGGACTATGCCGCCGAGTACGCCGACATCTTCGTCACTGCCACCGGCAACTACCACGTCATCACCCACGAACACATGCAGCGGATGAAGGACCAGGCCATCGTCTGCAACATCGGCCACTTCGACAACGAGATCGACGTCGCCGGCATCGAGGGCTACCGCTGGGAGGAGATCAAGCCGCAGGTCGACCACGTGGTCTTCCCCGACGGCAAGCGGATCATCCTGCTGGCCAAGGGTCGGCTGGTGAACCTCGGCTGCGGCACCGGGCACCCGAGCTACGTGATGAGCTCTTCGTTCGCCAACCAGACCATCGCCCAGATCGAACTGTTCACCCGCACCGCCGACTACCCGGTCGGCGTCTACACGCTGCCCAAGCATCTCGACGAGAAGGTCGCGCGCCTGCAGCTGAAGAAGCTCAACGCGCAGCTCACCGAACTTACCGACGCGCAGGCTCGCTACATCGGTGTGGACAAGGACGGCCCCTTCAAGCCGGAGCACTACCGCTATTGAAATCCTTCCACCCGCGCAAGGGTCGGCCGCCGAACCCCGGCCACAAGGCGCACGTCAGCCAGCCGTCGGCCGACCATGACCTGCGGGTGGACACGGTACTGGTGGCCCATGGTCTTGCCGAGTCGCGCAGTGCTGCACAGCGCCTGATCGACGCCGGCCGTGTCCGGTTGGCCGGGGTGCTGGTCCGACGCGCGTCGACGCTGGCGCCGGAGCCGGGCGACTTGACTGTCATCCCCGACCCCGGAGACCGCTATGTGTCGCGCGGCGGACTCAAGTTGGCCGGTGCGCTGCAGCGCACCGTCCTTGATGTTCGAGGTCTGCAATGCCTCGACATCGGGCAATCCACCGGGGGGTTCACCGACTGCCTGCTGCAGGCCGGTGCCGCGCGTGTGCTGGGGGTGGACGTCGGCCAAGACCAGCTCCATCGCAGATTGCGAGATGACCCTCGCAATACGACGCTAGAGGGGCTCAACGCGCGTCAACTTTCACCATCAGACGTCAACGAGCAGGCATTCGGCCTCATCGTCTGCGATGCGAGTTTTATCTCGGTGACGCTGCTCCTGCCTTGCTGGCCTTCGCTGCTGGCACCCGGTGCCCATGTTCTGAGTCTGGTCAAACCGCAGTTCGAGTTGCAGCCCGCCGACATCGGCAAGGGCGGACTGGTCAAGGACCCCACCCGTTATGCGGATGTAGAGGCCCGTATCCGCGACGCTTGCGCCGAGGCCGGCCTCGCAGTGCTGGATTGGTTCGAGAGCCCGATCACGGGCGGCGATGGTAACCGCGAGTTCTTCGTCTTCGCCCGACTCGGGAACTGAAGGCCACGCGGGCGGACTGAGCCTGGCCTCCCTCGAGTCGTCCGCGATGACCACCCCCGCCTCCGCTCTCGTCTGGTTCCGTCGCGATCTGCGTGCCCATGACCACGCACCACTGCATCACGCCCTGGCCGATGCCGATACGGTGCACTGCGTGTTCGTCTTCGACACCGACATCCTCGGCGCACTCGAGGACCGCGCCGACCGGCGTGTCGAGTTCATCCACGGCTCCCTGGTCGAACTGGATGCGGCATTGCGCGCCAGGGGCGGGGGTCTGCGCGTGCTGCACGGCCGCGCCCGCGAGCTGATCCCGGCGCTGGCGCGCGAACTCGGCGTGCGATCCGTGTACTGGGGCCGCGACTACGAGCCCGCCGCGCGTGAACGCGACGCCGATGTCATCGCGCAACTGCAGAAGGCCGGTATCGAGCCGTGCCCGGTCAAGGAGCATGTGGTCTTTGAACGCGACGAGGTGCTCACACTCGCCGGCAGGCCCTTTACCGTCTTTACGCCCTACAAGAACGCCTGGCTCAAGCGGCTGCATGCCGCTGAGCCGCCGCTGTTCGATGTGGCCGCCTACCCAGTGGACCCGCGCCCGGGCCAGTTGCAGCCGCCACCCGCCGATGCACACATCCCGTCGTTAGCCGACATGCGCTTCGAGCCCACCAACAACGCCGGGCTCGGCATCGTCCCGGGCATGACCGGCGGCCGCGAGCGGCTGAACGATTTCGCGCAGCGAATCGACGGCTACAAGGAGCGGCGAGACTTTCCGGCGGTCAAGGGCGTGTCCTACCTCTCTGTGCACCTGCGCTTCGGCACGGTGAGCGTCCGCGAATGCGCGCGGCTGGCGCTCGGGCTCGAGTCGTCGGACGGTCCCGATGCCACCCGCGCAGAATCGAGCAACACCCCGTTGACCGAGGGCCGCGTCGGATGGCTCAACGAACTGATCTGGCGTGACTTCTACTTCGCCATCCTGCACCACTTCCCGCACGCGGCGACCAAGCCCTTTAAGCCGGAGTATGAGGCGCTGGTCACCGACCACGACGCGGAGCGGCTGGCCGCGTGGCAAGAAGGCCGCACCGGTTACCCGCTGGTCGACGCGGCGATGCGCCAACTCAGCACCACCGGCTACATGCACAACCGCCTGCGCATGGTCACTGCAAGTTTCTTTACCAAGCACCTGCTGCTCGACTGGCGGCTCGGTGAAGCCTGGTTCGCGCGCAAGCTCATCGACTTCGACCAGTCCGCCAACAACGGCGGCTGGCAGTGGGCGGCAAGCACCGGCTGCGATGCGCAGCCCTACTTCCGCATCTTCAACCCGATCAGCCAGTCGGAGCGGTTCGACCCTGAGGGCCGGTTCATCCGCCGCTACGTGCCGGAACTGGCGAAACTACCGGCCCGCTACATCCACGCGCCGTGGACCCTGCCGCCGCTCGAGGCAAAGTCTGCCGGCTTCGCCATCGGCCATGACTACCCGGCGCCCATCGTCGACCACGCCACCCAACGCGCCGAGGCGCTGAGGCGCTACGCCGCGGCAGCCAAGAAGTAACTACATCCGCTCGACCATCGCCTCGCCGAAGGCGGAGCAGGAGACTTCGGTCGCCCCCTCCATCAGCCGCGCGAAGTCGTAGGTGACGACCTTGTCGGCGATCGCCGCTTCCATGGAGTGAATGACCAGGTCGGCCGCCTCGCGCCAGCCCAGGTGGCGCAGCAGCATCTCGGCCGACAGGATGAGCGAACCCGGGTTGACCTTGTCCAGACCCGCGTACTTGGGCGCGGTGCCGTGGGTCGCCTCGAACACGGCGTACTCGTCGGAGATGTTGGCGCCCGGCGCGATGCCGATGCCGCCGACCTGAGCCGCCAGCGCGTCGGAGACATAGTCGCCATTCAGGTTGAGCGTGGCGATGACGTCGTAGTCGGACGGCCGCAGCAGGATCTGCTGCAGGAAGGCGTCGGCGATGGCGTCCTTGATGACGATGCCATTGGGCAGCTTCATCCACGGACCGCCGTCGAGCGGCTCGGCGCCGAACTCGTTCTTGGCCAGCGCGTAGGCCCAGTCACGGAAGCCGCCCTCGGTGAACTTCATGATGTTGCCCTTGTGGACGATCGTCACGCTGCGTCGCTGGTTGTCGATGGCATAACGGATGGCCGCCCGCACCAGACGCTCGGTCCCCTCGCGCGACACCGGCTTGATGCCGATGCCGGAGGTCTCCGGGAAGCGGATCTTCTTCACGCCCATCTCGTTGCGCAGGAAGCCGATGACCTTGCGCGCACCCTCGCTCTCGGCCTGCCACTCGATGCCGGCGTAGATGTCCTCGGTGTTCTCGCGAAAGATCACCATGTCGGTCTTGGACGGATCCTTGAGCGGGCTCGGCACGCCCTTGAAGTAGCGCACCGGACGCACGCACTGGTACAGGTCGAGCTCCTGACGCAGGGCGACGTTGAGCGAGCGGATGCCGCCACCCACCGGCGTTGTCATCGGGCCCTTGATGGACACCCGGTACTTCTTGAGCGCATCGAAGGTCTCGGTGGGCAGCCACTCGTCGGGGCCGTAGATCTGTGTCGATTTTTCGCCGGCGTAGACCTCGAGCCAGACGATCCGGCGCTTGCCGCCATAGGCCTTTGCCACTGCCGCGTCGATGACGCGGATCATCACCGGGGTGATGTCGACGCCGATGCCATCGCCCTCGATGTAGGGGATGATCGGGTCGTCTGGGATGGGTTTGCCGGGCTCGATGACGCTGCCCTCGGCCGGGACCTTGATGTGAGACGTCGCATTCACGTGTGCACCCTCTGATCGTTCTGTTGCAGTCCGAACCTGCCGCCACCCGATCCCGGAGGTGCTTCGCGACGGCCTCCAAGCCTTGCAGCGGAACCCCATTGGCGCTTCCATCTTACGCCTCGGGCACAATGCCCGCATGGACCGCAACGCTGCCCGGATCGTCACGGCGACCGCCGAATCCACGGCGGAAGCCATCGCACAGGCACTGATCGAGGGCTTCGACCGCCACTACAACCTGTTCCGCGCAGCCAGCGCACGGGCCAAGCAACGCTTCGAGGAGGCGCGCTGGCATGAGGTGCAGGATGCCGTGAGCGAGCGCATCCGCTATTACGAGGACCGCGTCCGCGAGTGCGTCGAACGGCTGACCGGCGAATTCGCTGCCGGATCGCTGGACGATGAGGTCTGGCAGCGCGCCAAACTGCTGTTCATCGACAAGCTCATCGACCACAAGCAACCGGAACTGGCGGAGACCTTCTTCAACTCGGTCACCACCAAGATCCTTCACCACACCTACTTCCGCAACGACTTCATCTTCGTGCGGCCGGCGATCTCCACCGAGTTCATCGAATCCGATCCACCGGCCTACCGCTGCTACTACCCGCGCAGCCAGGGCGGGATGCGTGCCTGCATCCGGCAGATGTTGCTCGATGAAGACTGGCAGAGGCCTTTCGAGGACCTCGACCGTGATGTCGATCGCATCATGCAGGTGGCGCTCCAGCAGCTTGGCGGAGAGTGGCCTGCGGTAGAGGCCAATTGCCAGATCCAGGTCCTCAACTCTCCCTTCTATCGCAACAAGGGGGCCTACCTCATCGGCCGCATGTTCAACGGCCACCAGGACTGGGCCTGGGCGATGCCGGTCCTCCACTCGGCCTCGGGTGGTCTGGTGGTGGACGCGATCCTGCTCGAGGCCTGGCGCATCGGTGTGCTGTTCTCGCTGTCGCGCGCCTATTTCATGGCGGACATGGAGGTGCCCTCGGCCTACATCCAGTTCCTGCGGGCGGTGATGCCCAACAAGCCCCGCTCCGAGCTGTACACCATGCTCGGCTTGGCGAAGCAGGGCAAGACCATGTTCTATCGCGACCTGCTCCTGCATCTGAACCACTCGGACGACCAGTTCGTGGAAGCGCCGGGCATCCGCGGCCTGGTGATGCACGTGTTCATGCTGCCGAGCTACCCCTATGTCTTCAAGATCATCAAGGACCGCTTCGGCAGCTCCAAGGACATCACGCGCGAGGGGGTCAAGGGCAAGTTCAAGATGGTGAAGAACATCGACCGTGTGGGGCGCATGGCCGATACGCTGGAATTCAGCGAGCTGGCACTGCCGCGTTCGCGTTTCAGCGTCGAACTTCTCGCGCAACTGATGGATCTTGCGCCATCGATCGTGCACGACGAGGGCGACAACATCATCATCGACCACTGCTACATCGAGCGACGCATGACCCCGCTCAACCTCTACCTCGAGGGCGCCAGCGACGAGCAGATCGAGGAGGCGGTCCGTGAGTACGGCAACGCGATCCGCGAGATGGCGCGCGCCAACATCTTTCCCGGCGACATGCTGTGGAAGAACTTCGGCGTGACACGCTACCGGCGCGTGGTGTTCTACGACTACGACGAGATCGAATACCTGACCGACTGCAACTTCCGCCGCATCCCGCCCGCCCCCAACGAAGAGGCGGAAATGAGCGGCGAGCCCTGGTACTCGGTGGCGCGCAACGATGTCTTCCCCGAGGAGTGGGGCACCTTTCTGCTTGGCCAGCCGAAGATCCGCAAGGCGTTCCTCAAGTACCACCGCGACCTGCTGGATGTGGAGTTCTGGCAGAGGACCCAGGCAGCGATCCGGCGGCGCGAACTGGAAGACTTCTTCCCGTACCCGCAGGACCTGCGTTTCTGCAACCGCAATTTTGCCCCACGCCCGGCGGCCGACACGGCCGGCGCCGGCTGAACCGGACGCGCAGCAGACCGCGACCCCTGGTCCCAGACCGCCAGAACCCATGCATCAGAACCGTGACAGCGAAGACTCCGAGTGGGACATCGAGACCATCAACCGCGAGTTGCTGGATGCCGAGTGCGCCCTGCGCGAGATCGGCCCGGCGCTGTCGATGTTCGGCAGTTCGCGAGTAGATGCCGGGGGGCCGTTGGCGCATCGCGCCTTCCACCTGGCACGCGAACTCTCCGCATCCGGCTTCGCCATCATCACCGGGGGTGGACCGGGACTGATGGAGGCCTTCAATCGAGGTGCGCGTGAGGGCGGCAGCCCGAGCGTCGGGCTCGGCATCCGTCTGCCGGGAGAGCTGCAACCCAACCCGCACATCGACATCCACCTTCGCTTCGAGCGCTTCTTCACGCGCAAGGCGGTGTTCGTGCGCTATTCGCGCGCCTTCGTGGTCATGCCGGGGGGCTGGGGCACGCTCGACGAACTGTTCGAGGTGCTCTGCCTGATGAGCACGCAGAAGGTGGCGGTGCCGCCGGTGGCACTGGTCGGCGACGGCTACTGGGACGGTCTGGTGGATTGGCTCGAGACCGGGCCCGCCGCGCTCGGCATGATCGACCGATCGGACCTGCAGATGCTCCGACGGGTGGAAACGGCCGGGGACATCCTGGCGCTGATCCGCGAGCGCGGCGGCTAGAACGAGGAGGCCATGCCTGGCTCCGGCCGGCGGTCTGGCCGGTCGAACCTGCTGAGCCATGGCCTCGATCAGTCGATCTGGTGATCGAGCACGGTCGAGGCCGCCTGGTCCACCGCCAGCTGCCGGCACAGCCACGGCATGGCTGGCTTTAGCGTCTCCGGCAGGGTCCACGGCGGATTGAGCACCACCATGCCGGAACCGTGCATGCCCTGCGCGGATCTGCCGCGCACGTCCAGCACGGCATGGAGCCAGTTCCCCGAGCTCAGGCGCGTCAGTCTGGCCGGCAGCGTATCGGACTCGCGGCGGGGCAGACGCGGGTACCAGATGGCAAGGATGCCGGTGGCAAAGCGCTTCAGCGCATCGGCCACCGCATCCACCACCTGGGCGTAGTCCTCCTTGACCTCGTAGGATGGATCGATCAGCACCAGACCTCGACGCGGTGCCGGTGGCCAGAGGGCACGAAGGCCGGCAAAGCCATCGCCCACGGTGACCCGTATCGCGCGGTCACCGCGCGAGGCCTCGATCAAGGCAGGCGCATCGCTGGTGTGGCGCTCGTAGGCGTGCAGCCGGTCGTCAGGGCGCAGAAGCTGGCGCGTGATCCAGGGCGAGCCCGGGTAGACCGAAAGGGTCTCGGCGGACCGAGCCGACGAAGCAACGGTACCGGAGATACCCTCGCCCGGACGCTCCGCTTGCGGAACTGGCTGGAGCGCGTTGGCAAGACGGACCAGAGCAAGATAGTCGGCAACGGCTGGCGGGGCATCCGCAGCCGCCCAGATGCGTCCGATACCTTGGCGCCACTCCCCGGTCTTCTGCGCAAACGTGTGATTGAACCGGTACCAGCCTGCACCGGCGTGGGTGTCGATCACCCAGAACGGCTTGTCCTTGAGCGCCATATGGCGCAACAGCGCGACCAATACCGTGTGCTTGAGCACATCGGCATGGTTGCCGGCGTGGTAGCCGTGGCGATAGCTCAGCAAGCCATCAGCGCAGCCACTTGCCGCTGGCGGCGTCGAACATGTCGTGTTTCACCGAGTGACGGGTCCGGATCAAGTCATCCACCGTCGGCGTGTTGCTCAATGCACGCTGGATGGCGAGCTTGGTCGCCTCGTAGTTGGTTCGGTAGAGGTCTTCCATGTCGAGGTCCGGGTCCGAGGCACAGCGCGGGTCGATCCACACCAGATCGATGATGCACAGGTCATTGGCCTGATCCTTGGGGATCACGCCTTCGGCTACACAATCGATGACCCCGTCCGCCGTAGCCGCCTGCACCACACCGCCCAACAGGTTGATGTACGCAGAGTTCTTGATCGTGACCTTGGTCGCCATCATGGTCGCCGGACGGACCTGATGGTTGCAGGCACGCACCGCGAACATGCAGGTGTGGCCGGCCGACTGCGCCATCATGTTGGCGAAGGCCTGACCCACGGGACCGGAGACGTCACCGATCAGGATCTCGGGCATGGCGTCGGTGAACTGGCCTTCCCTGGCGAGGACAGTGGCTTCGCCGGTGCGGAAGAGGATGTTTGAGGACATGGATGGCTCCAGGCTATCGAGAATGGTGGAGGGGCGGATTGTAGTGGCTCAGCCGGCGCTGACACGCGAGAACGAACGTTCTTGAGTTGCGCCCTGCGCCACCTCCGTGGCGGACCCGCGCACTAGTGCGCCTGCTCCCAGTTCGGCCCGGCACCGACCTGGACCAGCAAGGGTACCGAAAGACCCTCGACGCCCTCCATGATGCGGTGCAGTTCGCGTCGCACCGTCTCCACCTCATCCTCTGGCGCCTCGACCACCAGTTCGTCATGCACCTGCAGGATGAGCCGCGCCCGCAGACCGGAACCTCGCAACCAGGTCTGTACCCGCAGCATCGCCAGCTTGATGATGTCGGCAGCGGTGCCCTGCATCGGTGCGTTGATGGCAGCGCGTTCCGCCGCCGCGCGCCGCGGCCCGCTGCCACCCCGGATGTCGGGCAGCCACAGACGCCGGCCGTACACGGTCTCGACGTAGCCCTGCTCGCGGGCCCGCGCGCGCGTCTCCTCCATATAGCGCTTGACGCCGGGGTAGCGCTCGAAATAACGCTCCATGTAGGTCTGAGCGGCGGCTCGCTCGATGTCGAGGTTCTGCGCCAGCCCGAAGGCACTCATGCCGTAGATGAGGCCGAAGTTGATCACCTTGGCGGTGCGCCGCTGGTCTGAGGTCACCGCCGCTGGCGCGACCCCGAACACCTCGGCCGCAGTGGCGCGATGGATGTCCTCGTTTTGCGCGAAGGCACGCAGCATGCCCGGGTCCTGCGACACGTGCGCCATGATGCGCAGCTCGATCTGCGAGTAGTCGGCACTCACCAGCAGACACCCCGGCGGAGCAACGAAGGCCTCACGGATGCGCCGGCCCTCGGCGGTGCGCACCGGGATGTTCTGAAGGTTCGGCTCGCTGGAGGAGAGCCGGCCGGTGACTGCAGTGGCCTGACCGAAACTGGTGTGTACGCGCCTGGTGACCGGGTCGATCATGCGTGGCAGCTTGTCGGTATAGGTGCTTTTGAGTTTGGAAAGGCCTCGATGCTCGAGGATGAGCTTGGGCAAGGGATAACTCAGCGCGAGTTGTTGCAGCACATCCTCATCGGTGCTCGGCTCGCCGCTTGGGGTCTTCTTCAGCGCCGGCAACCGCTGACGGTCGAACAGGATCTCGCGGATCTGCTTCGGACTGCCGAGGTTGAAGGGCTGTCCCGCCGCCTCGTAGGCTCTCTGCTCGAGCGCTGCCATGCCGCGGCCCAGTTCGTCGGACTGCGTCCGCAAAAGGTCCGGGTCGACCAGGACCCCGACCCGTTCCATCTCGAACAACACCTGCGCCAGCGGCAACTCGATGTCGCGATAGATGTGCGCCAGGCCGGCTTCGCTCGCGATCTGCGGTGTGAGGTGGGCGTGGACCTGCAGCGTCAGATCGACATCCTCGGCGGCGTAGCGCGTCGCCGTCTCCAGATCCACCTGATCGAAGCTGATCTGCGTCGCACCCTTGCCGCAGATCGACTCATAGCTGATGGATTCCGAGTCCAGATGACGCCTTGCCAGCGACTCCAGATCATGCCGAAGGTGGCTCTCGAGAACATACGACTGCAACAGGGTGTCTCCCGCCACGCCGCCGAGCACGATGCCATGGTTCGCCAATACGTGCCGGTCATACTTGAGGTTCTGACCGATCTTGGGGTGTTCCGACTCGAGCCAAACCTTGAGTCGGGCAAGCGTCGTCTCGAAAGGCAGCTGGTCCGGTGCGCCGGGGTAGCGGTGCGCCAGCGGGATGTAGCAGGCGTGGCCTGCCTGCGTACAGAGGGACAGGCCGACCAGCCTGGCAAGCATGGGATCGAGGCTGGTGGTCTCGGTGTCGAGCGCGACGGGCTCCTCTTTCTCGACGCGAGCCAGCCATTCGTCGAGCTGTGCCGGCGCAAGCACCGTCTCGTACGACAGTACCAGGGCGCGCTGCGCCGGGACCGCCCGCTCGCCGGCGAAGGCGCCGGGGTCAGTGGTCATGCCGACACCCGTTCGCCCGGAAGCAGGCGGCCGCACCGGTAGCGCACCCTTGCCGGTAAGGCTCGCCGCGCCGTCGCCCTCCCCGGCCAGGAAGGCAGCATCGACAGCCTTGGCGCCATCCTCCAGCGCGGCCAAGGCGCTGCGCATCTCGTACCGAGCATAGAGCGCGCGCAGTTCGGCGGTATCCGGCGGCTGCGCGGCGATGTCATCCAGTGCGAGCGGCAGCGGGATGTCTCGGCGCACGGTGACCAGTTCGCGACCCAGCGGCAGAAACTCCAGGTGCTTGCGCAGATTCTCGCCGACCACGCCGGAGATCTCGGCAGCGTGGGCGATCACGCCATCGAGCGAACCGTGCGCCTGTAGCCACTTCACGGCGGTCTTGGGCCCGCACTTCTCGACGCCGGGCACCCCATCCACAGCGTCGCCGACCAAGGCCAGGTAATCGACGATTCGCTCCGGCCCGATGCCGAACTTGGACTCCACCGCAGAGCGGTCGAGCACCTCGCCGCTCATCGTATTCACCCACAGCACGCGGTCATCGACCAACTGCGTGAGGTCCTTGTCGCCGGTGGAGATGACCGTCTGCCAACCACGCGCCGAGGCCTGCGAGGCCAGCGTACCGATCACGTCGTCGGCCTCGACGCCATCGACTGTCAGGAGCGGCCAACCCAGTGCCCGCACTGCGGCATGGATCGGCTCGATCTGGGCCGCAAGGTCCTCCGGCATGGCCTGACGATGGGCCTTGTAGTCAGGGTACAGCTCATCGCGGAAGGTCTTGCCCCGGGCATCGAACACCACCGCGCGATGCGCACTCGGGTATTCGCCGGCCAATCTCCGCAGCATATTGATCACGCCATGCAGGGCCCCGGTGGGCTCACCTGCGCGAGTACGCAGGTCAGGCAGTGCATGGTAGGCGCGATAGAGGTAGGAGGACCCGTCGACCAGGAGAAGGGTGGACATGCGCCGGATTATGCGCGGCCTGAGAGGCTCCAGCGAGGTCGCATGAGCAGCATCACCCACAAGAGGGTGACCAGAGAGCGCGAGGCACGTGTTCGCAGACCGCGCACGAGCCCAAACGTCGCCAACACTCCTGCAAGTGCGCCTGTGGTGGCAAAAAGGATGCTCAGGACTCGAGCGCAGCACAACAGGGACGCCACAATGGGTGGGAAGTGCTTGCAGATGTAGGTGAAACGGGAACGCACAGCCTCCAACTGGGCAGGCAGGCGGACCCCTCGGGTCGCTACACCCCTGCCATGAACGATCTCGAGATCGGAGAGGTACCAGACATCATGGCCTGCCTCACGCACCCGAACCGAAAGATCGGTGTCTTCTTCGTAGAAGAAAAAATCCTCATCCCAACCCTGAACCCGCTCGAAAACCGCTCTCGGCATGGCCACGCACGCGCCCACAAGTACGCCGACCTGCGAAACGGCAGAGGGGTCGCAGAAACCGCGAGGCACACGCTTGCGCAGCCCTGACTCCGACAGCAAATCGGGGGCTGGCGCAGTCGCCCGCTGGGGCCGGCCATCGGGTCCGACCAGACGGCACCCGACCTCGCCGGCGCGCGGCGTCCGCTCAAAGAACTCCACCAATCTGTCCAACGCATGCGGCGGAAGGGCCGCATCGCTATTCAGGAAAAGCAGGTAGCGTGATCGCACCAGGCGAGCACCCTGGTTACAGGCTGCGGCGAAGCCACGGTTGCGGTCGTTCCGGATCCATCGAACCGCGGGAAACTCATTTGCCAGAAGCTCGGGTGAACCGTCCGTGGAGGCGTTGTCGACGACCACGATGACGTCGGCCCCTGAGTCGGCCAGAAGCGCTGCACTCAGGGTGCTGCGCAAGAGATCGGTCCCGTCGCGATGGGGCACGATGATCGCGAAGCGGTGGGAGTCCAACTTTGGCGTCATCGGCCGATCCCTACCGGCTGGCAACGGTCTCGAACCGGACAGCGCCGACGCCGCGACGAGTCAGGCGACACTCAGTGTCCAGGCATCGTTGAGTCCGCGGAGGCGTGTTCTGGACACCCATTCAGGACCGCCAGATAGCAACAGGTCAATACCCAGACCACAGGGAACAACCAAAGCTGGTACAGCGGCGGGTGGCTGGTGACCGGGAACAGATAGACTGCGAGACAAGCCGCGTAAGGTGCAGCCGACGCCCGCCCGCCAGGGCCCGCGCGCCGCCACCAGATCACCGCCAAGGCCATGGCGGCGACCAACCCCGCGACTCCGGCAAGACCCTCCTCGCCGAGCAACTGGAACCAGACGTGATGCGCATGGTTGATCTCGACTCCCTTGCCGACATACTGCGCCTGTGGATCGCCGGGCCAGGTGTGCGCCGGGTAGGCCTCGGTGAAGGCGGATGCACCGACGCCGGTCGGATTCCTCAGACCCATGTTCACGGCAGCGTCGGCAAGCGTCAGGCGCGTACCGAGTCGGTGGTTCCAGACGTTGAACCACTCCGGCTTTCCGGGGATGACCGTCACCGCTCCGGCGATGGTCTGCTCGGCCTTTGCGTGGTGCACCGGCGACACCGTCACCAGCACGGACACCAGGATCGCGAGCGACCCGAGCAGAGCGAGTCGCCATCTCCATCGCAAAGCCGGGAAACAGGCCAGGGTGGCAAGTGCGCACATGAGGATCTGAGTGCGGGTGCCACCAAGCAGTGCCACCCCCATGAACAGGATCGCAGCGAGGATCGCCAGTGGCTGGGAACAGGAAGCGATCCGGTAGACCGCGACCGGTGCGAGCAGCACCAGGAAGAACGGCATGCGCAAGTTGCTGCCGAAAGGACCGACCACCCTGCCATCCTCGCTGACCGGCACCCCGAACCAGTCCACGCCATGCACGTACTGCCAGCCCCCATCCAGCGCCCAGAGGGTCAGAACCGCGACGATCCCCCACTCCAGACCGCGGCGGGCGGACTCAGACTGGAGCGCCCTCAACCAGAACAGGCCGGCCGGCAGAGCCAGTGTCAGTACTGCCACGACCTTGGCGGTCCCGACCGGATCCCAACTCGCCGGCCAGGAAGCGATGGTCGGCAGCCACAGCATGGCCCAGACCGCGGTGAGCCGACGTGCGGACTCGTCGAACAGATCGCGGCGCAGCGCCACCAACAGGGCAAGCCCGGCCAGCACCGAGAACCAGAATGCGGGACGCGGACCGCCATAGAGCGGCTGGCCGGCGATCGTGCCCAACGGGACTAGCCAGAGCAGACCGGCGAACCTCTGCCGGAACGATCGCAGGGAGGACATCAGGAGAGCCAATGCTCACATCCACAAATCGAATCGGGAAAATCGCTGAGGCTTCTTGCTGCGACCGCACAAAAGCCCTAACGTGAAGGCGTTGTTGATACCTCCTCCTTCAGCAACCCCTCTCGGCCCTGCTTGCGGGGCCGTTTTTTTGTACCGCCCGGAGCAGGCAGAAGGCACAGCACGCTCGACCCCGGACGAGCAGGCAGCTCCGCGATACGCGATGCTCAGTGCGACGCGTTGAGGCCGAAGACGAAGAAGCACCAGATCACGACGAGGACCAGGAGCAGGGCCGCGAACAGCAATCCACCCTTCCAGTCCGACCAGTCACCCGACATTTGAAACCCTCCTCGATACGCCATGGAACGGAACAGACTTTACGCCGTGGACACGTTCCAAATCAAGCCGGCCTGGTGGCGTTGATCTTGGCCCAGACGGCCTTGAGCTTGGATTCGAGTTGGCTGATGTTGACCGGCTTGACGACATAGCTCGACACCCCGGCCTGAATGGCATCGATGATCTGGCCGTGCTGCGACTCCGAGGTCACCAGGATGAAGGGCAGCTTGGTGTAGGGCTCGGTCGCCCGAACGAACTTGAGGAAATCGAGGCCGGTCCTTCCGGGCATCATCCAGTCGGAAAGGATCAGCTGGATGTTGCGACCGACCGCTTCACCGGTCTCCAACACCTGGACGGCCTGATTGACGCTCGAGGCATCCACCACGTTCTGGTATCCGAGTTCGCGAAGGATGCCGCGCACTGCCCTGCGCATGGGCTCCATATCATCGACGATAAGGACATTGGTCTTGGGTGGGAACATGCGCCGCTGGCTCCTAGGACACTCGCGCGGTCGGCGCGCTGAGAGGCACCTCGAGCCGGAACGTGAAACGTTGGCCGAGTACGCTGTCGATGCTGACCTGACCACCGAGGTCGGCCACCGCAGTGGCCACGGCATCCAGTCCGACACCACGCCCCGAGTAGTCGGTCAGTTGGCTCGCCGTGCTGAAGCCGGGCATGGTCAGCACACGCCATGGTTCGCCCTCTTCCGCACAACGCGCGACCTCGCTCGGGTCGAGATTGGGGTTGGCCAGCGCCTTCTGGCAGATGGCCGAAAAATCGGCCCCGGCGCCATCGTCGGAGACCTCGACCGAGAGGCGGTCGTCACTCACCTCGACGATGACGGAGATCAGACCCTCGGGGTCCTTCTCGGCACCGAGCCGCGTCTCCGGGTCCTCGATGCCGTGGTCCAACATGTTGTTGAGGATATGGATGAAGACCCTGTCAAGGGCCATGAAGACAGGTTTCGGCACCATGCCACCGGCGCCGTAGACCTCGACCCGGGCGGCCTTCTTGAAATGCTTGCAGAGGCGATCGATGTCTGCCGGCCAACAGGCGAACAGTTGTTTGCTGTCGACCGACTCTGCGGCCTGCAGGATCTGCATGGCCTCGGCCGTGTCGGCAGATGCGAGCGCGGCTCGCATCGCCTCCGCCTGCGCCGGGAGCAGCACGACACCTTCCAGCCTGCGCAGCAGGCTGGGGTCGATCATCGCCTTCAGCGCGCGGCCGTCGCTGGCTGCCTGCCGCAGGCGATCGAGGGCAGAGTCCATGCGCGCGGCAAAACCCCTCGAACCCCGGTGCGTGCCGGCCGAGACCGGCTCCAAGGCAGACTCGAGTTGCTGCGCAGCGTTCTGCAGGTCCTGCAGCCCGAAGTCGCTCGCGAAACGGCGAAGCGCCTTCAGGTCGCGCATGATCTGCACACCGATGCCGTTCTGCGCGAGTGTCTCGCGCGCTCTTGCGACCTTGTCGTCAGCAGGCGCCGGGGTCGACTCTTCGGCAGCACTCTCGGCGCTCTCGACACTTGAGACGAGGATCGACTCGAGTGCGTGGGCCGAACGCTGCAGTTCGGTCAGACCGAAGTTCCCGGCGAATCCCTTCAGCGAGTGGAGATCACGCATCAAAGCGCCGATCTCGTTGCGCATGGGCTCCAGACCCTCCGCACGGACCCCGCTCAGAACATTGGCGGCCATCGCCTCGACCTCCTCGATCAGCCGCAACAGGCCAAAGAAGGAATCCGGGTTCTGGTAGATCTTGCCCAAGGTCCGCTGGCGCTCGAGTTCCATCTCGCTGGCCCGCTCAAGCTCACGCTGACGGGTCACGTCCTCGATGCCGACATCGACGGCGACCACCTCTCCGGCTTCGTAGATCGGGTGGAACTCGAAGGTGAGGTCACGCGTGACCCCGTGTGCCTCAAGACGGGTCTCTGCAGGCAACAGGTAGAAGAGGTCGCTGAGAGGGACGCCGACATCATCGAAGACCATCCCGAACACCGACTGCCAGGAAGCTCTCGAGGCTGCGTCTCCGGGCATCAGAACCTCGGGGAACGAGATTCCGGCCAGAGGCTTGGTCTGGCCCAGGAACTCGATCGCCTTCTTCGAATACTCGTTGGTGACGCATGCGTTGCGGTCGAGCTTGGCGAACCCCTGCGGAGAGTGCTCGAGAACCTCCGAGAACCGCTTGTTGAGGCGTTGCAGACGCTCACTCGACTGGGCGAAGAGCGCCCGCCAGAGCTTCGGGACCTGATCGATGACCTCCAGGAGGTCCGCCTTTGCGATGCGGTAGACGGTGCTGTCACGCTCCGCCGACACCGTGGCACCGACCGGCACGTCCGGCAGCAGACAGGAGATCTCGCCGAAGCTCGCGACGAAGTCGATCACGGCCAGGATCTCCCCGCGACTCGTCACCCGCAGTCGACCCTCCTTGAGGATGAAGGCCGCTTCGGGCATCTCGCCCTCGGTGAGAAGGTCGGTGCCAGCGGGAAGCGGGACTTCCGTCATCCTCGCGATCAGCAGTTCGACCTCGTGGTCGGAGCAGTCGCTGAGAATGGAAAGACTTTTGAGGGTTTCCGCAGCTGACATTCGGGTGTCCGGGGGTCTCTCTACAAGCAAGTCTACCGTGGCGTTCGCACGGCGACCACAAAAGGCTTTTCAGAGATGGGTGGCGACGCGGCGCAGACGCTCGATCGGGTCATCGGTCGCCAACAAGGCGACCTGCAGCTCGGCCGGCAGTGGCAGGAGCTCTGCCCAGCGGTTCGCCACCCAGCCCGACTCGTCCAGACGGTAGGGCGGCAGGATCGGCAGATCGGTCAGTCGGCCGCTGCGCTGCGCAGAACGGATCAGTCGGCCCAGTTCGTCAGCGACCGGCTGCAGATCGGAGGGCACCTCGCTGGGTGGGTCGTCGGGGAGCCTCTCGACCTCACCCTGCCAGACGCCATACGGACCTGCCTCGTGGGCCGAGAGCCGGAATCGCCAGAGACCGCGGCACGCCACGCGCAGCAGCGCCGGCTGCACCTGCTCCACATGCATCACCTCGACCGCGCAACCGGTCAAGTGCAGCCGTGGCACGTGTCCCGGGACCTGTACCTCCTGACCCTCGGCCAGGCACGGTACACCGAACGCCTGGCCCTCGCGATGGCAGCGACGGACCAGGTCGAGGTAGCGCACCTCGAAGATGTTCAAGGGCAGCAGGCCATCCGGGAACACGCCGCGGGACAGCGGGAACAGCGCGATGCGACTCAAGGCTCCCCACCCGGTGCCGCGCCGGAACCTGCCGGGGCCCCGGCCACCTGTGGCGGCGTGTCGCGCGCGAGGCAGGCACGGGTCGTGAGGGCGACCTCGAGTTTCGCTGCATCGAACGCCAAGGCTTGGTTGGCAGCGGTTGTCGCCAGAAGGGCCGAGAGCGCCAGGAGCGCCGAGTAGCTGGCTTGCATGGTCGATCTCCTGACGCTGAGGGGTACTCGCACCGGGGCAGGCTCCGAACGTCAGGCCATCAGCGCCCGTACGTGGGTCGCCACTGCGCTGGCGATGCCTTGCAAATTGTAGCCGCCCTCGAGCACCGAGACGACGCGGTCGCCGCAGTGCCGCCGTGCGATGGCGCGCACGCGCTCGGTCATCTTCCGGTAGCCAGCATCGGTGATGTCGAAACAGCCGAGCCGATCCTGCGTGCGGCTGTCGAAACCGGCCGAGATCAGTACGAAATCGGGCCTGAAGGCCTCGGCCGCCGGAAGCAGACGCTCATCATAGACGGCGAGGACCTGTGCATCGGTAGCGCCACACGGCAGGTCGATGTTGATCTTGGTACCCACCGCCGCACCAGCGCCGCGACGTGCCGGGTCACCCGTGCGCGGGTAGGCGCGCCAGTCATGCGTATCGAAGAACAGGATGGAGGGATCGTCGTAGAAGAAGTGCTCGGTGCCGTCGCCATGGTGATAGTCCCAGTCGACGATGAGGATGCGCCGGTAGCCGAGTGCACGCTGCAGGTAACGAGCGGCGATGGCGACGTTGTTGTAGAGGCAGAAACCGACCACCTCGCCCTCGTTGCGTGCATGGTGCCCGGGCGGCCGCGAGCAGACGAAGGCGTTGCGCACCCGGCGCGCGTGTACGGCGTCGCAGGCGGCCAGTGCCGCACCGACCCCGGCCCGGCCCAGACGGTCCACGGCTTCGCCATGGTTGGCGCGGATCCCGGCCATGTGGGCATCAGTATGCAGGAGTCGGAGTTCGTCCTCGGTGGGCTGGCGGATGGCGATGGCGCTGAGCGCCTGCGACAGTCCCTGGGCCTCGATCGCGCGGCGGATGGCAGCCACACGCTCCGGTTGCTCGGGGTGGGTGGGCGAGAACACCGGGGTCAGGAAGATGTCGTCCCAGACCCAGGCGGTAGCTGTCGGTGTCATCGGCTTGGCGAGCACATCGGCGGACCGCGCGACCGCCCATGCCGCCCCCGCAGCGAATGTCAGCGCTCCGGCGTGGCCGAGAAACCGCCGTCGGTCCATGAACTGTCTCCTCCGTCCGCTCCACGCCCCGACCTGCGACACCCGCGCCGATCGACTGGAATCAGTCTTTTATGGCGACGTGCCACCGTTGTGGCCTATATTACGTGCACGCCCCAAGGGGTAACAGCATGAAAGGAGGTGATCCGGTGAATCTCGCGAGATCGATCATAGTGGCGGGCCTGCTGTCGTTCAGCAGCCTTGCCTCGGCACACAACTGCCCCAACGAGATGAAGCAGATCGACGCCGCGCTCAAGGTGAGCAAGCTCGAAGCCTCCAGGCTCGATGAGGTGAAGAAGTTGCGGGCCGACGGCGAGGTCCAGCACGACGCCGGCAAGCATGACGAGTCCATGGCCTCACTGAAGAAGGCAAAGTCCCTGCTCGGCATCTGAGCCGCCGGATTTCGTGTCTCGGGGCTGGCGAGTGCCAGCCCTTTTTTTGGTACTCCCTGTGGGGCGGCGCTCACCGGAACAGCGGCGCCGAGATCAGTCTCAGGCCCACGGTGAAAGCCTGCCGATCCGGCCCGGCGCCGAAGCGGTCACCGTAGGTGATGTCGGTCTGCACCCGGCCCGGCACGATCCAGTGCCGCAGTCCGAACTGGTAGAAGGGTGCCCCGGAGTCGGGATAGAAAGTCTCGACGATCAGCAGATTGTTGCCGCCGTCGAGGTCGATCTCGGAACCCAGGCCCCAGGTGCCCTGCCGCCCGCGCACACCTACCGGATCCGCAAGGCCGAGGTTCAGGTGCAGCACCACCCTGTCGTCCAGGAAAGACTTGCTCACGGGGAGGTTGAGGTAGCGCTTGCGGTCGTCCTCGTCATCAATGCCGGCACCGATGTGTCGGGCGAAACCTGCCGTGAGGCCGACGCCCCAGCCGTTGGTCTCGAGTGGACGAAGCAGGGTCTTGAGCTGGAAGACATCGTCGGCCTTGTGCAGTGACGAGGCATCGGAGAAGGCACCGCCAATGGTGATCTCAAGATTGCCCAGCGGGTTGCACGCCGGCAGCGCCCACAGTTCGGTGCTGCTGCGGTTGAAGCGCATCCAACTCTCCACCTGGCAGGCGCCATCGTCGGTCAGGCGTGCGTCGTCAGTGACCATCGGACGGGCGGCGAAGACCGGCGCGGACGCGAAACAAAGCAGGGTTACGGCGACCGCGAAGCCGGATGACGGCACCACGGTGGGTCTCAGACCGATCTGCAAGGCATTCCCCGAGGGCATCGACGCGCGAACGATCGCCAAGACTGCTACCGGACCGTGACCATCAGGTTACGGAGCCAGACGGTGCAATTGGAGCACGGTGTGATGGACCCCGTCACATGCAGGGGAGCTGCGGACCCTCAGCCGCGTCGCCACGACGCTCGCAGCCACAGGAACACGCGGTAGCAGGGTTCGAGCACAAGATCAACAGCTGGTAGCGCGGCCAAGCGCCCGGCCCACTGCAGCCCGGGGAAGCGCTGCCAGAGCAGGGCGAAGGCCCGCGCGCCGCGAACCAGTCGGCCATCGGCGCATCGCACGTGGAACACGCGCAACGCTTCGGCCCGGCAGAGGTCTCCGGCCGGGTCGCAGGCAGCGCAGCTGACGTCCACCCACTCGATGGGACTCAGTGGCACCCGCGAGCGGTACCAAGCGATCTCGCGGCGGCAGAGCGGGCATCCGCCATCAAAGTAGACATGGGTAACGATGTGAGCGCTCACTTTCTAGTCCGATGCTTGCGCACGGTCTCGTGGAAGTCGTCGGGTTTGGTCGCCACCCAGGCGACGAAGGCTTGCACCGCGGGGTGGCCGAGCAGAGCTTCCGGCGAAGCGTAGTGCCGCGCCAACTCGACCTCGCTGAACAGCGCATGGATCTGGCGGTGACAGATGCGGTGCATCGGCGCGGTCTCGCGGCCCCCCTTGAGTCTGGGTACCAGATGGTGCCATTCGAGCTGTGCCGCCGGAACCAGGCGCTGACAGAGCACGCAGCGGAGAGGATCGGCAGCGACGGTCTGCGGAGGGTCGACGCGGCGGATGCGGCGCATCAGGCGACCGCCCCCCGTCTGGCATCCGGACATCGCCCCTTCGCACGTCTGTCACAAATCTGTCGCATCCTGACTCCAGCCTTTACGCTGCCGAGCGGAAAGAAGTCGATACGCACGCCCGTCCGGACCCCGAACCCATCTTGATGATCGCCCGCGATGAAAAAGATCGACCTGCCCAGCTCCAACCCCGTCGCCACGCAGATCCTCGGCGGGCGGCTGTCACGCCGCGCCCTGCTCGGCTCTGCCGGCGCCCTCGCCTTGCTGCAGACCCTGCCGGCGTGGGCTCGCAAGCCGGTCGGCGCACCGTTCAAGTTCGGCAGCGTCCCGCTCTCGGAGCAGGCCGACACCGTGGTGGTTCCCGCAGGCTACCGCTGGCGCGTCATGGCCGCCTGGGGCGACCGCCTCGACGGCTCCGGTCCCGGCATGCCGGGGGATGCCAGCCACAAGGCCTCCGAGCAGGCATCGCTGTTCGGCATGCACCACGACGGTTGCGCGCTGTTCACCGCGCCGGGGACACCCGACCGCGGCCTCTGGGTCACCAACCATGAGTACGTGGATGACGGCCTGCTGCACCGTGACGGGAGCGCAGGCTGGTCGGCAGAGAAGGTGGCCAAGGCACAGGCCGCAGTCGGCGTCTCGGTCTGCCACGTGCAGCAACGGATCGGTGGCGGCTGGGCGGTGACGCCCGGCCCGCTGGCACGGCGCATCACGGCGACCACGCCATGCGGCGTGAGCGGGCCGGCGGCCGGCCACGCGCTGTTGCGGACCGCGACCGACCCTAGCGCGCAGAACATCCGCGGCACTCTCGCCAACTGCGCGATGGGCGTCACGCCCTGGGGCACCTACCTCACCTGCGAGGAGAACTTCGACCGCTACTTCTACAAGTCGGCCAAGCCGAGCGCTGCCGAGGCGCGCATCGGGCTCGACGACAAGGCCATGTTCCGCTGGCACGAGCATGACCCCCGCTTCGACGCCGGCCAGCACCCCAACGAGTTCCACCGCTTCGGCTGGGTGGTCGAGATCGACCCGCACGAGGCCGATGCGGCCCCGGTCAAGCGCACTGCTCTCGGTCGTTTCAAGCATGAGGGCGCCACCGTCAAGCTGGCCAGGGACGGTCGCGTGGTCGTCTATTCCGGCGACGATCAGAAGAGCGAATACATCTACAAGTACGTCAGCCGCGACCGCTACGATCCGAGGCTCCGGGTCGCGCGCTCGCACTGGGGACGACTGCTCGACCAGGGCACGCTGTATGTGGCGCGCATCCGTGACGATGGCCTCTGGCATGGCGATGGTGAATGGATACCGTTGGTCTGGGGGGAGAACGGCCTCACGCCGGAGCGGGGCTTCGCCGACCAGGCGGCGGTGCTGGTGCATGCGCGCATGGCCGCTGACGCGGTCGGCGCGACGCCGATGGACCGACCGGAATGGATCGCGGCGCACCCCAGCAGCGGCGAAGTCTACGTCTCGCTCACCAACAACACGGACCGCGGCAAGAAGGTCGCGGTGAACGGCGCCAACCCGCGCCCCAACAATGCGATGGGCCATATCCTGCGCATCCTCGAGGGCGACAACGATGCCGCCTCGACCAGCTTCCGCTGGAGCGTCTTCGTCAACGCCGGTGACCCCGAGGCCAAGGCGCCGGAGCACCGGGGCAACGTGGTCGGCGACTGGTTCGGTTCACCGGACGGTCTGTGGTTCGATCCGCGCGGCATCCTCTGGACGCAGACCGACGTCTCCACCGAGAAGCTCGGCGAGGGGCCCTACGCGCGCATGACCAACAACATGATGTTCGCCTGCGACACCGAGACCGGGGAGTTCCGGCGCTTCCTTATCGGGCCGAAGGGCTGCGAGATCACCGGCATCGCCATCAGCCCCGACCTCAAGACCCTGTTCATCAACATCCAGCACCCCGGGGAGACCGCGGGCGACCGTAGCGATCCGGCCAGGCCCACCGCCGTGTCCTCGTGGCCGGACCCGGGCTTTGGTCGGCCACGCTCGGCGAGCCTCTGCATCTGGCGCGAAGACGGCGGCGACATCGGCACCTGAGGCCGCTCGGTTAGAGTGTCGGCCATGCCTCCAGCCGACGACCCGCTGCGCCTGACCCTCGATCAGGCCATCGCCACGATCCGGGCCGGCGGCCTGGTGGCCATGCCCACCGAGACGGTATACGGGCTCGCGGCGGATGCGCGGGATGCGACCGCGGTGTCACGCGTCTTTGCGCTCAAGCAACGCCCGCTCGACCACCCGCTGATCGTCCATCTGGCGCACGCCGAGGACATCGGGGACTGGGTGGCCAAGGTGCCGCCGACCGCGCAGCGCTTCGCCGAGGCAGCCTGGCCGGGACCACTGACACTGGTGCTGGCGGCCCGCCGGGACGTGCCGAGACAGATCACCGGTGGCCAGGACACGGTCGCGCTGCGGGTGCCCGACCACCCGCTGGCAAGAGCCCTGATCGAGGGTGCCGGCGGCGCGCTGGTGGCCCCCTCGGCGAACCGCTTCGGACGCCTCAGCCCGAGCCGGCCCGAACACGTGCTCGAAGGTTTCGGCGACACGCCGCCGCCGATACTCGACGGCGGCCCGTGTCGCGTCGGCATCGAATCGACGGTGGTGTTCGTCGACGACTCGGGCTGGCGGATCCTGCGGCCGGGGCACTGGACCGAAGAGGCACTGGTGCGGATCGCCGGCACGCCACCGCGTCTGGCTGGCTCATCGACGCCGCGCGCGCCGGGAGGGCTCGCCTCGCACTACGCACCGCGCACGCCGCTGCTGCTGTTCTCCGACCCCGCCGAGTTGCTCGCCGCAGCAGGCGCGGAGGACGCGCTGCTGACGCTCGGCGATGCGGCGCGAGGCCTTGCAACCGCAACACTCCCGAAAGACCCGGCCGAGGCTGCCGCTGCGCTCTACGCGCTGCTGCACCGGCTCGACGCCTCCGGCGCCAGCCGCATCCTCGCCGAGCTGCCGGCGGAAACACCAGCTTGGCGGGCGGTGCGCGACCGCCTGATGCGTGCCGCGTCGGCGCCAGACAGGGCGCGCTGACGGGTGGGCGAGAGCTTCTGCGACGCATGACGGTGGAAACTGCCGCGATGCGCCGCAGTCCCATGTTCACCACGTCCTGCCGGAGCCGACCATGTTCCCCAAGCTCTACCGCCGCATCGCCCCCGCCGCGCTCGCGGCACTCGTCCTGATCGCAGGTTGCAGCAGCGTCACGCCGGCCCAGTATGCCCAGCAGGGGCCGAAGTTCTCGTTCCGCGACTACTTCGATGGCACGGTCGACGCGTGGGGCATGTTCCAGACGCGTGACGGCGAGGTCATCAAGCGCTTCAAGGTCACACTCAAGGGAACCTGGGAGGGCGAGAGCGGCACCCTCGACGAGAACTTCACCTATGCGGACGGGACGACCGAACACCGCGTCTGGAAGATCCGCCAGACTGGCAAGGACCGTTACGTCGCCACCGCCGGCGACATCGTCGGCGAGGCCAAGGGCGAGGAGGCCGGCCCGGCGATCCGCTACAACTACACCATGGCGATCCCGGTCAGCGGCACCACCTACCATTTCCAGTTCGAAGACTGGATGTATCAGATCGACGACGAGGTGGTTCTCAACCGCGCCACCATGAGCAAGTTCGGTGTTCGGGTGGGTGAGGTGACCTTGAGTTTCCGCAAGCGCCGCTAGGCGCCCGCTCTCTGGTCAGCTGCTGTCACAGGAAGCGCTCGAGAAGTCTCCGGCTTGTGCGGTCGAGCGCCGGGATATCCCGGATGAGGTACTGCACCCCGTCGGCATCGGCCACCAGAAGGCTCCTTGCGCCCACCCGCTGCAAGGCCTCTTCGCCAGGGAGCAACAGATCGGTGATGCCGCGGTCGGTGCGCACCGTCCACCGGCTCGGCGTCGAGATGCTGCTGATGTGCAGGATGGCCTCGATCACCGGCGTGAACTCGCGGCTCGCGAGGGCCGCCTCGACCCGTTCCCGCCGGACCTCGTCGAGCGCCGAGACATCGTCGATCCACAACCGCTCGTGGCCTTCGGCATCGAGCACGCAGACGGCGCCGGTCGGCGCACCGATGGGGAAGGCACGCACCACGCAGACGCGCTCGCGAGACACCCCCTCCGCCTCGAGACACCAGTGCCCCGCAGGGTTGCGGAACAGGTTCCAGCCATCCGGCACCGGCGCATTCATGCCCTGCCCTCCGCGCTGGTAGCGGAACCAAGGCCAGGGGGCACCTCATCAAGCAGCAGCTCGGCCTGTCGCGCCTGAGCCTGATGCAGCGCATGGTAGGCACCCCGACGTGCCATCAGTTCGTCGTGGCTGCCGGTCTCGACCATCTCGCCGCGCTCAAGCACCACCAGCCGGTCCGCCCTGCGCAGGGTGGACAGGCGGTGCGCGATGGCGATGGTGGTGCGCCCCTGGACGAGATTGTCGAGCGCGGCCTGGATCGCCTTCTCGGTGGTCGAATCGACCGAGGACGTCGCCTCGTCGAGGATGAGGATGCGCGGGTCGATGAGCAGGGCGCGAGCGATGCTGATGCGCTGGCGCTCGCCGCCGGACAGCGACTGCCCGCGCTCGCCGACCAGCGAGTCGTAGCCATGCGGCAGACGCATGATGAACTCGTGGGCGTTGGCCGCACGCGCCGCCTTGACGATCTCGGCGCGGCTCGCCTCCGGGCGCCCGTAGGCGATGTTCTCGGCCACGGTACCGAAGAACAGGAAGGGCTCCTGCAGCACCAGACCGATGTTGCGCCGGTAATCGGCCACCGCCAGCTCGCGTACATCGATGCCATCGACGCGGACCGTACCCTGGCTCGGGTCGTGGAAGCGACACACCAGATTCACCAGCGTGCTCTTGCCGGAGCCACTGTGGCCGACGACGCCGATCATCTCGCCGGGACAGATGTCGAGGTTGAGGTGGCGGATGACCTGACGATTGCCATAGCGGAAGCTCACATCCTCGAGCTGGATGCGCCCCTCGAGCGGCGGCAGCACCCGCGGCCGCTCCGGCTCCGGAACGTTGCTCTGGTGGTCGAGGATATCGAAGATGCGCTTGGCGCCCGCCGCCGCCTTCTGGGTGTGCGAGACGATGCGGCTCATGCTGTCGAGCCGGGTGTAGAAACGGCCGATGTAGGCGATGAAGGCCGCCAGCGTGCCGACCGTGATCTCGTCGTTGGAGACCTGCCAGATGCCGAAGGTCCACACCACCAGCAGTCCGATCTCGGTGAGCAGGGTCACGCTCGGGGCGAACATGGACCAGACCTTGTTGACGCGGTCATTGATCTCGAGGTTGTGGCGATTGGCGGCGCGGAAACGCTCCGCCTCGCGGCCCTCCTGGGCAAAGGCCTTGACCACGCGGATACCGGGGATGGTGTCGGCCAGTACGTTGGTCACCTCCGACCAGATGCGGTCGGCGCGCTCGAAACCGCGGCGCAGGCGGTCGCGCACCACGTGGATGAGGTAGCCGATCACCGGCAACGGCAACAGGGTCACCAGCGCCAGCCAGTGGTTGATGCTGAACAGCACCAGAGCCGTCATGCCGATCATCAGCAGGTCAGTGGCGAAGTCGAGCAGATGCAGCGAGAGGAAGACGTTGATGCGGTCGGTCTCGGCACCGATGCGCGCCATGAGGTCGCCGGTACGCTTGCTGCCGAAGTAGGAGACCGACTGGTTGAGCAGATGCTCGAAGGTGGCGGTGCGCAGGTCGGCACCGATGCGCTCCGAGACGCGCGCCAGCACGTAGGTCCTTGCCCAACCGAGCCCCCAGCCGACCAGAGCTGCGGCCAGCAGGCCGAGCATGTACAGGCTGACCAGTTCGCGATCGAGGTCCTGACCGTTCTGGTAGGGGATGAGCAGCTTGTCCATCAGCGGCTTGGTCAGATACGGGGGCACCAGGGTCGCCGCGGTAGCGACCAGGGTGAGCGCGAAACCGAGCAGCAGACGCGAGCGGTAGGGGCGGGCGAAACGCCACAGACGCAGAAGGTTCAGCGTCGAGGGCGGCCGCTCGTCCTCAGCGCAGTCCTCGCAGAGCGCGATGCCGACCGGCACCTCGATGCCACAAGCGCGGCACTGCCCGGAGCGTGCGGCGTGGTCGCCCTCGCGCCAGCGCTGCCAGGCATCGACCAGTCCCTGGGCCGCCGCCTGCAGTCCGAGCCGGAACTCCCAACGCGCCAGCAGGGCGTCCCCGCAGCGCCAGTCCAGCGAGGCGACACCGGCGTGGTCGGTGAGTGTCAGCGCACCGTCGTGCAGCGGCCACTGCCCCACCACTCGGGCGCGGCGCTCGATCAGCGCCAGCGACAGGATGCGTGAAGTGGTGAGCGCGACCGCACCGGGCGCGAAGCACCGCGCCGCGTCGAGATCGGTCTCGGCGACGGCCAGAAGTACCTCGTCGGCTCGTAGTTCCGCGGACGCCGCCCGCGACCAGGCATCGGCATCGACAAGGGTTCGGGTCATGGATGCTGTCCAGATGGTAGTCGCGTCAACGTCCTCGACCACGACTGCGTTGACACAGCAACCGCGCACACCCGACCGCCATGGAAAGCCCCGCCACCCCGCGACGCCCCGACCGCTTCGACATCCGCATCCTCGGCATGCGGCACATCCCCGGGCCCAACATGTGGACGGTGGAGTACCAGCCCATCATCGAGGCACTGGTCGACATCGGCGCACTCGAGGATTTTCCGTCCGACACGCTGCCCGGCCTGCCCGAGCGTCTGGAAGCATGGCTGCCGGGGCTCATCGAGCATCGCTGTAGTGTCGGCGAGCGCGGAGGTTTTCTGCAGCGCCTGCACCGTGGCACCTGGCCCGCCCACATCATGGAGCACGTCTCGCTCGAGTTGCAGTCGATGGCGGGGTTCGAGGGTGGTTTCGGCCGCGCTCGGGAGATCTCGCGGCGAGGCGTGTACAAGGTGGCGATCAGCGTGCAGCACGAAGCGGTCGGGCGGCGCGCCATGGAGGCGGCGCGCGACATGGTGCTCGCCGCCATCCACGGCGAGTCCTTCGCTGTCGCTGCGGTGGTGGAAGAACTGCGCGAGGTGGCCGACTCCCTGTGCCTCGGCCCGAGCACCTCCCACATCGTCGCGGCGGCCAGGGCGCGACGCATCCCGTGGATCCGCCTGAACGACGGCAATCTGGTGCAGATCGGCTACGGCGCCGCGCAGCGCCGGATCTGGACTGCCGAGACCGACGGCACCAGCGCCATCGCCGAAGGCATCTCGCGCGACAAGCAGCTCACCCGGCAGCTGCTCTAGGCTTGCGGCGTCGCGGTACCGCGCGGCCGCCAGGTCGACAGCGCCGACGAGGCCTGGGAAGCCGCCGAGGACCTCGGCTTGCCGGTGGTGGTCAAGCCGCTCGACGGCAACCACGGACGCGGCGTGTTCACCAACCTGTCGACCCGCGAAGAGGTGGAGGCCGCGTACGCGGTCGCCATCCACGAGGGCAGTGGTGTACTCGTCGAACGCTTCATCGATGGACTCGAGCACCGCCTGCTGGTGGTCGGAGACCGCCTTGTGGCAGCCGCGCGCGGTGACATCGCCCGCGTTATCGGGGATGGCCGCTCGACCCTCATCGAGCTGATCGACTCACAGCTCAACAGCGACCCGCGCCGGGGCCACGGCGAGGACCAGCCGCTCAACCGCGTGCGCCTCGATTCCGCGGCGCGACTCGAGATCGCCCGCCAAGGCTACGCCGACGGCGACGCGGTGCCAGATGCCGGGACCGAGGTGGTGATCCAGCGCAACGGCAATGTCGCCATCGACTGCACCGCCCAAGTGCACCCCGCGGTCGCCGCTCAGGCCTGCCTGGCAGCGCGCATCGTCGGGCTCGACGTCGCCGGCATCGACATCGTCAGCGCCGACATCGGCAGACCCTTCGCCGCCACTGGCGGCGCCATCGTCGAGGTCAACGCCGGCCCGGGACTGCTGATGCACATCAGACCGGCGGAGGGGTCACCGCAGCCGGTGGGCAAGGCCATCATCGACCATCTGTTCCCTGAAGATGCCACGGGTCGCATCCCGCTGGTCGGCGTGAGTGGCAGCCATGGCACAGCGCTCACTGCGCAGCTCATCGCCCGCATCCTCTCGCTGCACCCGTGGCGGACCGGTCTGGTCTGCGCCGCCCCTACCGCGGCCGCCGGCATCCTTGCAGCACCGCGCCGCGAGTCGGTGTACGAGCAGGGCCGCAAGGTGCTGATGAACCCGGCGGTCGAGGCCGCGGTGATCGAGACGCCGATGCGCGAACTGCTCGACGAGGGCACCTCCTATGACGTCTGTGCGGTGGGCGTGGTGACCGGTCTCGACACCGCCGAGACCTTCCCCGACCGCGACATGGAGACACCAGATCAGTTGCGCACCATCCTGCGCACGCAGGTGGACGTGGTCGCCAGTTGGGGGGTGGCGGTCCTCAATGCGGAAGACGAGATCGTCTCCGGTCTCGCCGGACTCAGCGCCGGAGAGGTCGTTTTCTTCTCCCGCGATGCTGCGCACCCGGTGGTGACCGGCCACCTCTCGGCGGGTGGGCGCGCGGTCGTGCTTCGTGGTGGCGAGTTGCAGTTGCTGCGCGGCGCGACGGCCGAGGTGCTGTGCGAGGCTGCCGACCTGCCTGGGGGCTGCCCCGACACACCGGGCTGCCGCGCCCACCTCGCCGCGGTGGCAGCGGCCTGGGCGATGGGCTTGGACTGCGCACGCATCCGCGCCGCCGTACTGCACCCGGTCACGGCCTGAGGCCCTGATCATGGAAGTCTCCCGTATCCGCGCGCTGCGCGGACCGAACCTCTGGACACGCGAGACCGCGATCGAGGCGATCGTCGCGCTGGATGCGGAGGAGGCTCGACTCGACAAGTTGCCCGGCTTCGAGCAGAACCTGCGCGCGCGTCTACCGGCACTCGGCCCGATCGAGTCGCCTGCCGGGGTCGGACACCCGTCGCTGGCGCATGCTCTGGAAGCGGTCGCGCTGGCCCTGCAGACCGCTGCCGGTTGCCCGGTGAGTTTCAGTCGTACGGTCCACGCGGTACGCGAGAACGTCTATCAGGTGGTGGTTCAGTGCAGCGAAGAGGCGGTCGGACGCCGCGCCTTCGAGTCCGCCGAGGCACTTCTCCGCGCCACGCGCGACGGTGCCCCGTTCGACGTCGAAGCGACGCTCTCCGGCTTGCGCGGATTGGACGAGGACATCCGCCTCGGGCCGAGCACCGGGGCCATCGTTCAGGCCGCGACGGCGCGCGGTATCCCGTATCGTCGACTGACCGAAGGCAGCCTGGTGCAGTTCGGTTGGGGCTCGCGACAGAGACGCATCCAGGCCGCCGAGACCGGTGGCACCAGTGCCATCGCCGAATCCATCGCCCAGGACAAGGAACTCACCAAGGAACTGCTGCATGCCGCAGGGGTGCCGGTGCCGCTCGGCCGCACCGTGGGCAGTGCCACCGAAGCCTGGGCCGCTGCGCAGGACATCGGACTGCCGGTGGTGGTCAAGCCGAGAGACGGCAACCAGGGCAAGGGCGTCGCCGTGAACCTGCGCAGCCGCGAAGCGGTGGAGTCGGCCTACGCGGTGGCCGAGCCCTTCGGCGACGAGGTCATGGTCGAACGCTACCTGCCAGGCAACGACTTCCGGTTGCTGGTTGTGGGTGATCGTCTGGTCGCCGCCGCCCGCCGCGACCCCCCCCTGGTCACTGGCGACGGCGTCCACAGCGTCCGCGAGTTGATCGAAGAGGTCAACCGGGACCCGCTGCGCGGTGAGGGGCATGCCACCTCACTGACCCGGATCCGACTCGACGACATCGCGCTGGCCACGCTCGCCGTGGCCGGTCTGGGCCCGGACGACGTACCGGAACGTGGCCAGCGGGTGGTGCTGCGCAACAACGCCAACCTCAGTACCGGCGGCACCGCCACCGACGTCACCGACCACGTCCACCCCGAGGTGGCGCAGCGTGCCATACAGGCAGCGAAGATGGTGGGGCTCGACATCTGCGGCGTCGACGTGGTCTGCAGCGGCGTGCACCGGCCGCTGGAGGAGACCGGCGGCGGCATCGTCGAGGTCAACGCGGCACCCGGACTGCGTATGCACCTCGCGCCCTCCTACGGCAGACCGAGGGCGGTGGGCGAGGCCATCGTCGATCTGATGTTCCCGCCGGGCGAGGACGGCCGCATCCCGGTGGTCGCTGTATCCGGCACCAACGGCAAGACCACCACGGTGCGGCTGATCGCGCGGATGCTGCAGGGATCGGGACTGCGTGCCGGAATGACGACGACCGACGGCGTCTACGTCGGCGACCTCCGCATCGACGACGGTGACTGCAGCGGTCCGAAGAGCGCGCGCAACGTGCTGCTGCACCCCGACGTCGATGCAGCGGTGTTCGAGACGGCGCGAGGCGGCATCCTGCGCGAGGGGCTCGGCTTTGACCGCTGCGATGTGGCGGTGGTCACCAACATCGGCGTCGGCGACCACCTCGGGCTCAACTACATCAATACCGTCGAGGACCTCTCGGTGGTCAAGCGTGTCATCGTGCAGAACGTCAAGCCGTCGGGCACCGCGGTGCTCAATGCCAGTGACCCTCTGGTGGCGCGCATGGCGGAGTCGAGTCCGGCACGCGTCACACTGTTCGCCCGCGACCCGCGACTGGCGAACCTGGAGGCACACCGCGCGCGCGGCGAACGCTTGGTGACGGTGGAAGGAGACGATGTGGTCTGCGTCGAACGCGAGGTCTTGGTGCGTCTGCCGCTGCGCGACATCCCGCTCACCCTCGGCGGCAGCATCGGCTTCCAGGTCGACAACGTGCTGGCTTCGGTCGCCGCCGGCTGGGCGCTCGGCCTGGGCTTCGATGTCATCGCGGCGGCACTCGGGAGCTTCACCGGCGACCTCCGGGCGGCCCCCGGGCGCTTCAACCGGCTCCACTATCGAGGCGCCACGGTGATCGCCGACTACGGACACAACCCGGACGCCATGGTCGCTCTGGCCGAGGCGGTGGAACGCCTTGGCAGCGGCAAGCGGGTGGTGGTGATCAGCGGCGCCGGCGACCGGCGCGACGAGGACATCCGCCGCCAGACCGAGATCCTCGGTGACTGTTTCGACGAGGTGATCCTCTATCAGGACGCCTGTCAGCGCGGACGCGCCGAGGGCGAGGTGATCCGTCTGCTGCGCGAGGGCCTGCGGGGCACTACCCGGGCCCGACACGTCGAGGCGATCGACGGCGAGTTCGCCGCCATCGACCGCGGACTCGAACGCCTGGCGCCGGGGGACCTCTGTCTGGTGCTGATCGACCAGGTGCAGGAGGCTCTGGCGCACCTCCAGTCACGCTGCGGCAGCTAGCTCGCCGACTCGCGCCAGCCCCGGTACCAGACCGCCCAGCGCCGCAAGCCCTCGGCCAATGGCGTGGCCGGAGCGAATCCGGTCACCAAGCGCAACCGATCGACATCGGCGAAGGTCGCCTCGACGTCCCCGGGCTGCATCGGCTGCTCTTCGAGGATGGCGCGTACGCCAAAGGCATCCTCCAGTGCGGCGACGAAGTCGCGCAGCGCCACGGGCCTGTGGTTGCCGATGTTGAACACGCGATAGGGCGCCCAGCTTCGGCCAGGGTCCGGATGCAGTGTGTCGAAGCCCGGATCGGCCACCGGCACGGCCTCGAGCACGCGCAGCACACCGCTGACGACGTCGTCCACATAGGTGAAGTCGCGGCGCATCTCACCGCGGTTGAAGAGTGCGATCGGACGCCCGTCGAGCATCGCCGACGAGAACAGCCATACCGCCATGGCCGGCCGGCCCCACGGGCCGTAGACGGTGAAGAAACGCAGCCCGGTCACCGGCAACTGGTAGAGATGGCTGTAACTGTGCGCCAGCAACTCGTTGGATTTCTTGGTGGCGGCGTACAGGCTCACCGGGTGGTCCACCGCGTCCGACTCGGCGAACGGCAGCTTGCGGTTGCCGCCGTAGACGCTGCTGCTGGAGGCGTAGACCAGATGACCGATGTGGTGACGGCGGCAGGCCTCGAGCACGTTGGCGAAGCCGACCAGATTGCTCTGCACATAGGCCTGCGGGTGTTCGATGGAGTAGCGCACACCGGGCTGTGCCGCCAGATGCACCACACGCTCTGGCTTGAAGTCGGCGAACAATGCCTGCAAGGCCGCTGCGTCGGCGATGTCCAGGCGCTGCTGCTGCACGTCCTCCGCGGCTGCGCGGGCCCAGCGCGCCTGCTTCAGGCGCACGTCGTAATAGTCATCGAGGTGATCCACCCCGGCCACCACGTGGCCCTGACGCGCCAGCGCGATGGCGGTCTCGGCGCCGATGAAGCCGGCGGTGCCGGTGACGAGGATGCGCATGGCTACTGGCGAGAGGGGCCTTGGAACGGGACGCTATACTGCCACGCCATCGCGCCTCGCTCGACGCCGAGTGACCCTTTTCCCGACACCCCACCACCGACGCTCGGACCTGGCGCTGCTTGCTGTGCTGATGCTCGCCCTGGGGCTGCTGCGCCTTATCGTGCGCGGCTTGATGGACATCGACCTGCACTACGACGAGGCACAGTACGCCGTCTGGTCCTTCAGCCCCGAGTGGGGCTACTACTCGAAGCCGCCGCTGATCGCCTGGGTCATCGGCGGCAGCCGCGCCCTCTGCGGAGACACCGGTTTCTGTGTCCGACTGCCGGCCTCCCTCTGTTTCCTGCTCACGCCACTGGTCATCTTCGCCCTCGGCCGCGAGCTGTGGCCCTACCGGTCGGGCGTCGCTTGGCTCGGCGCCGGCCTGTTCGCCCTGTCGCCGCTGGCCAACTTCTATGCGCTGTTCATGACCACCGACGCGCTGCTGCTGCTGTGCTGGTCGCTGGCCTTGCTGGCCCTGGTCAAGGCGCTGCGTCGTGGCGGCACCTGGTGGCTGGTACTGGGGCTGGCGCTGGGCTTGGGCCTGCTCGCCAAGTACACGATGGGCATCTTCATCGTTTCGGCCCTGCTCGCGCTCTTGCTGATGCCGCAACTCAGACCGCTGCTGATGACGCCGGGGCCGTGGATGGCGATGTTCACGGCGAGCGTGGTGTTCGCACCCAATCTCTGGTGGAACGCTGCCCACGGCTTCCCGACCTGGCACCACACGGCCGAGATCTCGCAGATCGAGCAGCCGAGCGGTGGGGTGGGCGGGCTGCTCGAATTCCTGGCAGCGCAACTGGTGGTGTTCGGACCCATCGGCCTGATCGCCGCCGCATCCGCTGCGCGGCGCGGCTTCGCGCGGGAGTCTGCGCCGACCGAGGTCGGCCCCGGCGCAGTCCTGGCCTTGCCACCGCTGCGCCTGCTGGCATGCTTCGCTGTGCCCTTCTTCCTCCTCATCTGCCTGCAGGCCGGGATCTCCCGTGCCTTCGCCAACTGGGCGGCACCCACCTACATCGCTGGCAGCCTTCTGGCGGCCGCAGCCCTGCTGGGCACGCGCTTGCGCTGGCTGGTGGTACTGGCTCTGCTCATCCCCGGCCTGGCCAGCGCGATCGCCTACGGGCACGAGGGCCTGGCGCGCGCCGTCGGCTGGCAGATCGAACGTCCGCTCGACGAGTTGCGGGGATGGTCGGCACTCGGCAAGCAGGTCGAGTCTCTGGCTCGCGGCAAGCACGCCACCCTGGTGGTGGACGACCGCAAGCTGGCTGCGGAACTGGGCTTCTATGCGGGAACGACCGGCCGTGGTCTGCGCGTCTGGAATCCGCGCAGTGGCTACCGGGACCACTTCCAGATGACCCGCGACCTGCGTGATGCTGCCCCTGAGGGCCCCTTTCTGGTGGTCAGCCGACACGATCTCGGCCCCGGCCTCACCGCCGCATTCGACCATGCCGAACCGCTGGAGACGGGCATGCGGATGCCCGGCAAGGGCAAGACACCGACACTCCGCGTCTGGCTGACGCGCGACTTTCTCGGTTACCCGGTGAACGGGACCGAGTGAACGGTGCGCCCACCATCGGCTGGCTGATCGCTGCCCTGGTGGCGAGCAGCGCATTGTTCCTGCTGCTGCCCGGCATCGACCTCGCAGTCTCGGGCTGGTTCTACCGCGACGGACACTGGTGGCTCGAGTCCTGGCCGGGGATGGTCGCCTTCAACAAGGGCTTCAATACCGCCAGTCACTGGTTCAGCGGCGTGCTGGCGGCGGCAGTGCTAGGGCTGGTCATCCGCCGGCGACTGGACCCGAAGGCACCCTCACTGAACCTGCACCGGGCCATCTACCTGCTGCTGGTCGTCGCACTGGGGCCGGGTCTGTTGGTCAACGCCGGACTCAAGGAACACTGGGGGCGTCCGCGGCCGTCACAGATCGCAGCGTTCGGCGGCACTGCCGCGTATGCACCGGTCTGGCTGCCCGCCGACGGCTGTGCCAGGAACTGCAGCTTCGTCTCCGGGCACGTCGCCTTCGCCACCCTGCCGGTGGCCGGGGCCTGGGCGGCAAGTTCCCGGCGGCGCAGACGGGCATGGCTGCTCGGCGGACTCGCCTGTGGTGCACTGATGGGCGTCTGCCGCGTCGGACTCGGCCGGCATTTCCCGAGCGATGCGCTGATCGCCATGCTGCTGGTGGCACTGGTCGCGGCATTGGTGGCCGCACTCATGCGGCGAATGGGCGCACCTCCTGACGGTGCATCCGGCACAATCGCAGCCGACTAGCCGACAACCGAACGGCACTTCGAGAACCGCCGAACGACACCACGACGATGGCCGACGACTCCGCATCCCGATCGCAAGCTCCACCCGAGGTCTCGGTCGTCATCCCGGTGTTCAACGAGGCGGAGAACCTGCCGGAGCTGCTCGACCGCGTCGAAGCCGCGCTGCAAGGTCGCGGGTTCGAACTGGTACTGGTCGACGATGGTTCGGATGACGACAGTGCGACGTGCATCGAGGCCCTGGCACAGCACCGGCCATGGCTGAGGCCGGTCCTGCTGATCCGCAACTACGGCCAGTCGACCGCGCTGCAGGCCGGCTTCGATGCGGCGCGGGGCCGCTTCATCGCCACCCTGGACGGTGACTTGCAGAACGACCCTGCCGACATCCCGGGCCTGCTGCAGATCCTCGCCGAGCGGCCGGACATCGACCTCGTCTCGGGCTGGCGCAAGGACCGCCAGGACGCCGCGGTATCGCGCCGACTGCCCTCGCGCATCGCCAACCGCCTGATCGCCCGGGTGACCGGCATCCAGCTCAAGGACAACGGCTGCGCACTGAAGGTCTACCGGCGCGAGGTGATCGAGCGGCTGCGCCTGTATGGCGAGCAGCACCGCTTCATCGTCGCGCTGGCGGTGGAGGCCGGGGCGCGCCTGCTCGAGGTGCCGGTGCGCCACCACCCGCGCACCCGCGGCAAAAGCAAGTACGGCATCGACCGCACCGTTCGCGTGCTGCTCGACCTGCTCTGGGTCCGCTTCTCGATGCGCTTCCTGCACCGGCCCTTGCATGCCTTCGGCAGCATCGGCGCGCTGCTCGGGCTCGCTGGCTTTGGCGTACTGGCCTGGCTGAGCATCGACAAACTGGTGTTTGGCGCAGACATCGGCCAACGGCCCCTGCTCTTCCTCGGCCTTCTGCTGCTGCTGCTTGGCGTACAACTGGTGGCCACTGGCGTGCTCGGCGAACTGCTCACGCGCATCTACCACGAGCCCCAGGGGCGCCCGCAGTACATCGCGCGCACCCGCCCGCCGGCGCAGTGAGTCCCTGGCCCAAGGCCTTGCAGTGGGCGGCCGGCATCGCCCTGCTCGGCCTGCTGGCCTGGCATCTCGATGCAGCAGACATCGGGCGCCGCCTGTTGACGCTCGAGCCCTTGCCTTTGGCTCTCGGCCTGGCTGCCGCGGTCGCTGCCAACCTCCTGTCCGCCCTGCGCTGGCGGCGCATCGCCGCGGACCTCGGCTGCCACCGCCCGGCGAGCGGATTCGTGGTGCGCTATGCGCAGGGGGTCAGTCTCAACACCGTGCTGCCGGGTGCCACGCTCGGCGGCGATGCCTGGCGCAGCGCCTGGCTCACAGGGTCCGGATGTTCCCTGGCGCGCGCCGCCGCCAGCGTCCTGCTCGATCGCATCACCGGACTCTGGATGCTCGCGGTGATGGCGCTTGTCGCGACACCCTGGTCGACCGCATCGCCACCGCAAGCACTGACGCTGCTGCTGGCTGCCATTGCCTGCGGACCGCTGCTCCTGCTCTTGCCGCCGGCGGCGGCGCAGGTCCGACCACTCGGCGTTCCGGGGCCGCAAGCACCCCTCTGGCGCCATGCCGCCGTGTCATCGTTCGGCGTCCAGGCCTTGAGCTGTGCCGCGCTGTGGTGCTGTTGTCGGGCGGTCGGCGCCGAACCGGGGCTGGCCGCGATGCTGGTGCTGGCCGGCGGCCTGTTCATCGCAGCGGCGCTCCCGGCTAGCGCGTTCGGCTTTGGCAGCCGCGAGGCGGCGGCGGCCTGGCTGTTCCCGCTGTTGGGCATCGACGCCGGAACCGGGGTGGCCGCCTCCATCGCCTTCGGCCTGCTGGGAAGTCTGCAGGGCGCGCTCTACCTGCCGCTGTGGTGGCGCCGGCACTAGCGGAGTCCACGCGCGCATGGGGCGGGGCCTGGCCACCCACGAACAGAAGCCATGGCGTGCCCCCTGGCCCGCATCAGGGGCGTTCGTGGCCGGTGAGTTCCCAGACGATCCAGTCGTCACGCAGGATCTCGTGGCGTCTTCCCCGCTGCCAGGGCGGTCGCGTCCAGGTGCCGGTCAACTCGCGCCGCACCCAGCGCCCGACCTCCGGCGCATACCAGAGCTTCTCGCGGCGCTCGGTACGCCAACGGAAGACGTCAGCATCGTAGTAGCTCGTCACCCGTTCGTAGCGGGCAGCGCGGAAGGTCCCGGCCGGTACTGTCACCGTCTCCCAACCAGTGAAGCGACTCAGCGTGGTCCAGTTCTCGGCACCCCTCTGCGGCGGCCTCTGCACCCGGGCACGGTCCTCGACGCGGCGACCCACCGGCGCATCGACGCGCACCAGAGGGAGCGCGGGCTCGTAGCGGCGAAGGCGATCGTAGACCGCGTCCTCGAGCACGTCCCAAGGGCGCGCGTAGCGCTCGGTCTGGCCATCGCGCAGGGCACTCAGGGGAGAGCCAGCCACGCTCATCGCCAGATCGATGCCGCCGGCGTCGGCCCGCGTCACGGTGTAGCTGACATCGGCCACCACCTCGTCGCGGAAGCCGTTGAGTTCACGGTAGCGCCAGACCTCTCCGACTACGGGCAGGTCCAGCCGGGGTGCGTCACCCGGTTGCGGCTGCGGTGCGCTGGCACAAGCCGTCAAAAGGGCGAGGAGAGGGAGCGGCCACAGGCAACGGGTCGGTCGTTTCATCATCCGGGCAGTGACGAGAACCACGAGGTAGACACGTCGAGTGGGCGCACGGTTCACCCTCGAACCCCTTGCAGGCACCCGGCGAACTGTCATCGGGCCGTCATGCGCGCCATGCACGATGCGCGCCATGAACGCCATCGGCGACCTGCCGGAGGACCCGCCCGCCGCAGGCGAAGGCCAGCGGTGCCGGGCGATCTGGATCTCCGACGTGCACCTCGGCACGCCCGGGTGCCAGGCGGATTGTCTGCTCGATTTCCTGCGCCACCATGAGTCCGATGTCCTGTATCTGGTCGGTGACATCGTGGACGGGTGGCAACTGCGCAAGGGCTGGTACTGGCCGCAGACCCATAACGACGTGGTGCAGAAGGTGTTGCGCAAGGCGCGCAAGGGTACGCGGGTGGTCTACGTGGCCGGCAACCACGACGAGGTGGCGCGACAGTTCCTTGGCATGCGCTTCGGCGACATCGAGATCGTCGATGAGGTGGTGCACCGCCTGCTCGACGGTCGACGACTCTGGGTGATCCACGGCGACCTGTTCGACGGCGTGCTGCAGCACGCACGTTGGCTGGCACTGCTCGGCGACACGCTGTACACCCTCATCCTCAAGCTCAACAAGGGCTTCAATGCCGTGCGCCACCGGCTCGGCTTCTCCTACTGGTCCTTGTCGCAGTACCTCAAGCACAAGGTCAAGAAGGCCGTGAACTTCATCACCGAATTCGAGCACGCGGTGGTCGGCGAAGCCCGCCGGCGGGGTTACCAGGGTGTGGTCTGCGGGCACATCCACAAGGCCGAGATCCGCGAGGTCGATGGTGTTCTCTACTGTAACGATGGCGACTGGGTGGAGAGCCTCACCGCCCTGATCGAGACCGCCGAAGGCGAACTGCGTCTGGTCCACTGGCCGTGGCGCGGCGGCGACAAGGCCGCAAGACCTGCGCTGCTGGCAGCAACGCCGAGGATGTTGGGCGCACCGGTAGGCGAGACCGCGTGAAGAGGATCCTGATCGTCACCGACGCCTGGCTGCCGCAGGTCAACGGCGTGGTGAAGACGCTGCAGAACACTGGTGCCGAACTCGAGCGGCTCGGCCACGCGGTGGGCTTTCTCACCCCCGAGGGCTTTCGTACCCTGCCCTGCCCGACCTACCCGGACATCCGCCTGTCGCTCTGCACCAAGGGCATGGTGGCGCGCCGCATCGACGCCTTCGCGCCCGACGCGCTGCACATCGCGACCGAGGGGCCGCTCGGCTGGGCGGCCCGCGGGGTCGCGCTGGACCGTGGCTGGCGCTTCACCACCGCTTACCACACGCGCTTTCCGGAGTACGTCGCCAGTCGCTCGCCGATTCCGGCCGATTGGTCCTACGCCATGCTGCGCACCTTCCATGCACCATCCGCAGCGGTCATGGCACCGACGCAAGCGATCATCGACGATCTCGACTCGCGTCGCTTCGCCAACGTCGTCTTCTGGTCGCGCGGCGTCGACCACGGCATCTTCCGGCCGGACCCGGCGTCGCCACGACGCGAGATGGATCCGCCGGTGTTCCTCTATGCTGGCCGGGTGGCCGTGGAGAAGAACATCGAGGCCTTCCTCGAACTCGATCTGCCAGGCGAGAAGTGGGTGGCCGGCGGCGGACCCGCACTCGAGTCGCTGCGCAAGCGTTACCGGGACGTGAGCTTCTTCGGCATGAAGACCCACGCCGAACTCGCCGACATCTACCGTCAGGCGCGGGTCTTTGTGTTCCCCAGCCGCACCGACACCTTTGGTCTGGTGCTGGTCGAGGCCATGGCCTGCGGCCTGCCCGTGGCCGCCTACCCGGTGCCCGGTCCGCTCGACGTGGTCGGCGGAGGCGCGGGCGGCGACAACCCGGCCGGTGCGCTCGACGCAGACCTGCGCGCAGCCTGCCTGCGTGCACTGCAGCTGCAGCCCCACGATGCGATCCGCCACGCCGCACGGTTCAACTGGGAGGCTGCCACCGAGCAGTTCCAGCAGGCGCTGGTGACCATCCGCTGAACGACCCGGGCTAGCGCACCGGGATCGGCAGGAAGACCATGGTCGCCAGATTCACCACGCCGGTGCGGATGGCGCGGGAACCCTTGTCCTCGATGATCAGGGCCAGATTGTCCTGGGTGGCGATGAGCTTGCCGAACTCGCGCTCGAAACTCAGGTTGGGGCCGGTCTCGGCATCCATGGAGTTGCTGAGCAGAACCGGTTCGCCGCGCGGCGTGTGCGCCTGCGACAGTTTCCAGGCCACCGCCTCGATGTTGCGGGCGCTGTTGTAGAGCTTCTGCGGATCGAGGCTGGTGGTGAAATAGAACTCGCGGTGGTGGTCATAGCTGGCCATGCACATGCTCAGCAGGCCCTCGATCAGGGCCTTGACGCGATCACCCTGGTACTCCGGCTGCCAGGTCTCGGCCAGCCGTCCGGCCCAGTCCGATGCACGCAGCGGCGCATGCTGCCAATCCCCGAGTGGCGCGAACAAGGCCTCCACCGCAGCATCCGCGGCATCGAAGCCGCTCTTGCGGAACTCGCGCGGATTGCGCTTGTAGAACTTCAGCGCCAAGTTGCGCAGGCTGCGCATCACCGCCTGCTGGTGCGTCTCCGCGACGTCATCGATGTCGCCCTTGGCGACCCTCGAGAGCTCAAAGCCCCGCTTGCTGGTGGAGCCGTCCTTGTGGCGGATGGCAGGGTCGGCACATGCCGCGAGGAGGGTGGCCACTGCCACCGATGTGGCCAGGCAAAGGAGCCAGGAGCGGGCACGAGACATGCGCCGAGCATGGGCTACACTTGCGCCCTCTGCAAGGACACCGCCGCCCATGGATGCCGAACGTCTCAATGCCATCGCCAAGCTGATCAGTGACCTCGCCAGCCGTGGCGACGAGCTGCGGAGGTATCTTTGACTACGACGCCAAGCACGAACGGCTGGAAGAACTGGTCCGCCTGAGCGAGGCCAGCGACTTCTGGGACGACCCCAAGCGGGCCCAGGACATGGGCCGCGAGCAGAAATCCCTGGAGGAGGTCGTCGGCTCGCTCGACCGCATCCGCGAGGGCCTGCGCGACGCCTCCGACCTCCTGGAGATGGCGCGCGCCGAGGAGGATTGGGACACGGCCGCCGCGGTCGAGTCGGATGTCGGGGACTTGCAGAAGGCGGTGGGGCAGCTCGAGTTCCGTCGCATGTTCAACAACCCGATGGACCCCAACAACTGCTTCATCGACATCCAGTCGGGAGCTGGCGGGACTGAGGCACAGGATTGGGCTGGCATGCTGATGCGCATGTACCTGCGCTACTGCGAGCGCAAGGGTTTCGGCATCGAGGTGATGGAGGAGTCCGACGGCGAAGTGGCCGGCATCACCAGCTGCACGCTCAAGATCAGCGGCGACCACGCCTACGGTCACCTGCGCACCGAGACCGGCGTGCACCGGCTGGTGCGCGTCTCGCCCTTCGACAGCAATGCGCGGCGTCACACCAGCTTCTGCAGCGTGTTCGTCTACCCCGAGGTGGACGACAGCATCGAGATCGAGATCAACCCGGCCGACCTCCGCATCGACACCTTCCGCGCCAGCGGCGCCGGCGGCCAACACATCAACAAGACCGACTCGGCGGTGCGCATCACCCACGCGCCGTCCGGCATCGTGGTGCAGTGCCAGAACGACCGTAGCCAGCACCGCAACCGCGACGAGGCGATGCAGATGCTGCGCGCCAAGCTCTACGAGGCCGAGCTGCGCAAGCGCATGGAGGCACAGCAGGCGCTCGAGGCGGGCAAGAGCGACATCGGCTGGGGCCACCAGATCCGCAGCTATGTGTTCGACCAGAGCCGGGTCAAGGATCTGCGTACCAATGTCGAGGTGGGCAACGTCAAGGGCGTGATGGACGGCGACCTCGACGTGTTTGTCGAGGCAAGTCTGAAGCAGGGGGTGTGAGACAGCCAACTCAAGGGGTCATTCAACGAAACACTTCTTGCGTTCTATCAGGGACTTGCTATATGTTCCGCGAGGCGATGTCCTGAAGCGGCGCTGAAGCCATGAAAATTTGTGGGAATGTCAAGGTCCCATTGCGCTATGAGTTCCCGCTCAGCGAGCGCGTGCGCCTACTGCTGCGCCTTGAAGATTCCTTGCGCCGCATCACCGAGCAGGCCTATGAGTCCTCGCCCGAGGCGCACCGGTACGCGCTGGTCGCACTCTGCGAACTGCTCGATCTGACCCAGCGCATCGACCTCAAGGCCGAGGTGCGAAGCGAGGCTGAGCGACTGCGCCACCAGCTGCGATCACTGCGTCACCGGCCGGACATCCGGGTCGAGGTGCTCGATGGGTCACTCGAGAGCCTCGAGCGCGTGATTCACGGCATCGACGCGTCTGCCCACCGCACCGGCTCACGTCCCCGCGACGACGCCTGGCTGTCGCTGGTGCGCGGGCGCCTGCGCGTACCGGGTGGCGTGACCCGATTCGATATGCCCAGTTTCAACTTCTGGATGGCTCAGGATCCGGTCTGGCGGCGGGAGCGGCTGCTGGACTGGCTGGCGGACTTCGGCAGCGTGCGGGAGGGCGTCGAGGTGGCACTGAACCTGCTCCGGGCCTGCTCCGAGGTCGAATCGCTGCAGGCGCTGGGTGGCCTCTTCCAGCGCCCGCTCGGCATGCGGCAACCCTTGTTGGTCGGCATCGACCTGTCGCCGGACCTGACGGCCATCCCCGAGGTGAGCGCCAACCGCATCGCGCTGCTGGTGCGGTTCTCCCGCTTTAGCGAGACGACCCGGCCCCGGCCCTGTGAGGAGGATGTCTCGTTCGGGCTCGCCATCGCCTACGGCAACTGAGCGTGGCCGAGGGTCCGCAACGCAGGGTGCTGTGCCCGCATTGCGGTATCGAGTGCCTGTACCAGCCCTCTAACCCCTACCGACCCTTCTGCAGCGAACGCTGCCGCCTGATCGACCTCGGCGCCTGGGCCAGCGAGTCCTACCGTGTACCCGTGAGCGAGGAGCCCGACCCCGGCGATGTCCCCCCCGCCAGCTGAAGCGGCGGAAGCAGGTCGGCGAGGTCGGCGAGCGTCCTCGACAGGCTGCCGCGGTGGCGCTGACGGAAAGCCAGCGCCGCACCGCCCATCTTTGACCTGCGGTCGGCATCCGCCAGCAGGCCGCTAACGGCCGAGCCGAGCTCCGGCGCATCAGCCACCTGCAAGGCGGCTCCGTTAGCAAGTGCCTGATCCGTCACCTCGAGGAAATTGAAGGTGTGCGGACCGACGATCACTGGCTTGCCCTGAGCGCAGGGCTCGAGGAGATTCTGGCCACCGGTGTCGGCGAGCGAGCCGCCCATGAAGACCACATCCGCGCTCGCGATGTAGGCGGCGAGTTCGCCGAGACTGTCGCCGAGCCAGACCAACGTACCCGGATTCGGAGCGGTGGTGCGGCTGCGCCGCTGGTGGATCAGGCCGGCACGGGCGAGCGCCGCCTCGATCTGCGGGATGCGGTGCGGGTGGCGGGGCACCCACACCAGCAGGGCCTGCGGATGTGTGGCGGCGACGTCGCATGCCGCGCGGATCACCGCATCGTCCTCGCCCTCACGCGTGCTCGCCGCCAGCCAGACCGGGCGTGAAGCCCTGCCGCAGGCGCACTCGGCAGCGTCCCAGGTCTGCCGCCAGGCGCAGCCCGCTGCCACCTGGCGGGGGTCCGGATCGGCGTCCGACTTGAGATTGCCGGTGACCCGGACATCGACCGCGCCCAGCTGCGCCAGCCGGTCGGCATCCGCCTGGGTCTGCGCAAGTGTGCGGGTCAGGCCCGCGAATGCAGGTCTGGTCAGGGCTGTTACCCGCAGGTAGCCACGCAGCGATCGCTGCGACATGCGGGCGTTGATCAGGCACAGGGGGATGCCACGCGTGCGACAGGCGGCGACCAGATTGGGCCAGACCTCGGTCTCGACCAGCAGTCCGAGAACCGGCCGCTGTCGCTCGAGGAAGTTCGCCACTGCCCACGGCAGGTCGTAAGGCAGGTAGGCCTGGCGGATGCGGCCACCGAAAAGGGCGCGTCCGGTATCCCGACCGGTGGGCGTGCCATGCGTCAGCAGGACCCGCGGCCCCGGCTGCATGGCAAGCAGTGCCTCCACCAGCGGCCCCACAGCACGCGTCTCGCCGACCGAGACGGCGTGGATCCAGACCAGAGGACGGGCATCGGTGTCCGGTCGCGACGTCAGCCCGAGAAAGCGCTCGCCCCAATCATGACGGTAGCCGGCATGGCGGCGACCACGCCAACACAGGAACACTGCTGCCGCAGGCAGCGCCAACACGGACAGCAGCGTGTAGAGCAGTCGGGCGACAGGCATGTCGCTGCAGTGTAGCATCGGCGCCCGTCCGGCCCTTTGCCCACGGCGCCGGCTTCACCGGAGTGCTGTTTGGCGATCCGCCTTCTACCCTTGTTCCGCTTCGAGCGCCTGCGCCTGCGCTACTGGGCCGCTTGGTCGACGCTGCTCAGCCTGGCCCTGCTCGCACGGTTGCCGTACCGCGCCCTCGTCCCGCTCGGCCAACTGATGGGCCGTGTCCTCTATCTCGCCTCACCACACCGTCGAAAAATCGCTTGTACCAATCTGAGACTGTGTTTTCCACAGCTCTGCGAAGCAGATCGTGAGCGTCTGCTGCGGGCGCATTTCGCATCGCTGGGCATGGCGGTATGCGAGACCGCGATGGCCCTGTTCTGGAGCGACCGACGGCTCGCGCCGCTGGTTCACCTCGAAGGTCTTGGGCATCTACAGACGGCGCTCGCCAGGGGCAAGGGCGTGATCCTGCTCACCTGCCACATGACGCACTTGGAAGTGAGTGGTCACTTGCTGGCTCTTCACCAGATCATAAGCCTGATGTACCGCAAGCACAAGAATCCGCTGATGGATGAGGTGATCCGCGCTTCCCGTGCCGCGCGGGCGCATGGCACGGTGGAACGCGACGATGTCCGCGGCATGCTGCGCGAACTCAGGCGCGGCCATGCCGTGTGGTACGCCCCCGACCAGAACTACGGCGGCACGACGCAAGTGGCGTTCGTACCCTTTTTTGGCGTGTCGGCACTCACCGTGACCACCACCGCTCGTCTGGCGCAGATGACCGGGGCTGCGGTGGTGCCCTTCTTCCCGATGCGTCTGCCAGGATGCCTCGGCTACCGCATCCGCCTGCTACCCGCACTCGAGGGTTTCCCGACGGCGGACGAGTTCGCAGACACCCGCCGTGTCACTGCGATGATCGAAGATGCGGTACGAGCCGCGCCGGAGCAGTATCTGTGGGTGCACCGGCGCTTCAAGACAAGGCCGATTGGAGAGCAGAGGATCTACTGATGGAGAGACTCGGGATTTCGGTGTTCATCATCGCCAAGGATGAGGCTGACCGTATCCCGACCGCTATCCGAGCGGTCCGGGACTGGGTCGACGAAGTGATCGTAGTGGACTCCGGCAGCACCGATGAGACTGCTCAGGTTGCCGGGGATCTGGGGGCAAAGGTCTCGTTCCGTGAGTGGACGGGGTATGGCCCGCAGAAGGTGTTCGCGGAGTCCCTGTGTCGCAACCAGTGGCTTCTGAACATCGATGCCGACGAAGAGGTCTCGCCCGAACTCGCTGTCGAGATCCGTGAGGTTTTCAGCCGGGGCATGCCGAGTCATGCGGCATATCGATTGCCGATCCTGCCGCTGTACCCGTTCCAGGAGAAAGGCCATCACTGGACAGCCTTCCACAGGCCGATCCGACTGTACCGTCGAGACTGTGGGGGATTCAGCGATCATCCTGTACACGACTCGGTACGGATGCGTTCCGGTAGTGTCGGTGAGTTCCGTTCATCCGTCCTGCATCGGTCCTTCCGCTCCCTTTCCCACCATGTGGAGAAGATGAATCGTTACTCCTCGGCACAGGCCGAAAGCCTGTTCGAAGCCTCTCGTGAACCCTCGGGCTTGATGCTCCTGCTCACGCCGATCGCTGCATTCTTCAAGCAATTGGTGCTGCGCCGGGAGTTCGTCAATGGCCTGGACGGTGTGATCGTCAGCTACATGTATGCGTTCCAACGCTTCATCCGTCTGGCCAAGGCCCGTGAACGCTTCCGACTTGCCAGACGGCGATGACGGGCTGGATCCTTTGGTGGGGCCGCTCCGACCCCGGATATTCGCGCAACCGGATCGTGCGGGGGCTGTTTCGCGACCTCGGCTGGGGGATCCGGGACTTCCGGCCACCGATCGCCTCGATCGGCGACCTCTGGGCATCCCTGCAGGTCCATCGGGCGCCTTCGCTGATCTGGGTGCCGTGCTTCCGTCAGCGGGACCTCGGTGCGGCACTGCGATACGGTCGGCGCAAGCAGATCCCGGTGATCGCCGACCCCCTCATCTCGGCCTGGGACAAGCAGGTGTTCGAGCAGCGGCGGTTCAGCGAGACCTCTTCGGCAGCGCAGGCTCTGCTGCGCTGGGAATCGGGCCTGCTCAGCGCGTGCGACCTGGTGATCGCCGACACGCCCGCACACGCGCGATTCTTCGCCGAGCGTCTGGGCGTCGCAGAGGATCGCATCCAGGTCCTCTGGGTGGGTGCCGAAGAAGCACTGTTCCGTCCGGCGCCGGCGCGACCCGCCGGGCAGACGGTGGAGGCGCTGTTCTTTGGCAGCTTCATCGGTCTGCACGGCACAGGCACCGTGATCGAGGCGGCACGGCTATGCCAGGACGCCGCCATCGTCTGGACACTCCTGGGCGATGGCCCGGAGCGGCCTGCCGCCCGAGCGTCGGCGAGCGGTCTCACCCAGGTGCGCTTCGAGCATGCGATCGACTACGCCCGTCTGCCGCAACGCATCCTCGCGGCGGACATCCTGCTGGGTGTGTTCGGCGCCTCGGCCAAGGCGGGCCGGGTGATCCCGAACAAGGTCTTCCAGGCCCTGGCCTGTGGCCGTCCGGTGGTCACCCGCAGCGGCGAGGGCTACCCTGCGGAGTCAGATTCCGCGACATCCGGCCTGACCTTCGTGCCACCCGACGACCCCGCCGCGCTGGCGGCAGCCGTCACTCGCCTTGCCGCAGCTCCCGACCTGCGTGCGCGCTCGGGGCGGCTCGGCCACGACTACTTCAGGTCGAACTTCAGCGCCACGGTCCTGCAGTCGCAGTTGGTCGCGGCCCTGCGGCGGGTCGGACTCACTTGAGACCGGAAAGGTACTCCGCGACCGCCTTCATCTCACTGTCGCTCAGACGGCTGGCCACACCGTTCATCATGATGTGGTTGCGCTCGTAGGCGGAGAACGCCTTGAGCTGGGTGTAGACGTAGTCGGGATACTGGCCCGCCAGACGAGGGTACTGGTCCGGGATGCCGGCACCGTTCGGGCCATGGCAACCGGTGCATGCGGGCAGACCCTTGGATGCGTTGCCGTAGCGATAGAGGGCCTCGCCCACTTTGGCCAACTCGGCATTGCTGCCGGCCGGCGGTGGGGGCGTCTGCCTGGCGAAGTAGGCTGCGACGCTCACCATGTCCTCCGGGCTGAGCATCGCCGCCATGCCGGCCATGATGGCGTTCTGCCGCACGCCACCCTTGAAGTTGGCGAGCTGCTTGGCGGTGTAGGCTGGGTGCTGACCGGCAAGATGAGGGTTGGTTGGTGCGGGACTCATGCCCTTGAGACCGTGGCAGGCTGCGCAGACGGTGGTGACCAGCTGCTCGGCCCGGGCCAGATCCGGCTTCGGCGCTTCGGCAGAGGCGCTGGTAGCGATGCAGAGGAGAGCGAGCGTGGAAAGATACCGCTTCATGACGACTCCGGGGTGTACATTCCTTTGACTGCGGGGATTCTAGTTCATCCACCGCGATTGCGCGGATGTGCACCGTGCCCGTGCCCGCCGACCCTTCCGAGCCACCATGGCCGTCCTCCACGACATCCACTTCGTCACCTCCTTCGACAAGCTGCGCGACCTGCCACCACCCGGCACGCCCGAGGTCGCCTTTGTCGGGCGCTCCAACGCCGGCAAGTCGAGCGCCATCAATGCCATGGCCAACCGCAGGCGCCTCGCCTATGTGTCGCGCACACCGGGTCGCACACAGCTCATCAACTTCTTCGCCTGGGGCGCCCGAGGGCTGCTCGTGGACCTGCCAGGCTACGGTTTTGCCAAGGTGCCGGAGGCGATGCGCCGCAACTGGAATGCGCTGGTCGGCGGCTACCTGGAGGGCCGCGAGTCTCTGGCGGGGCTGGTGGTGATCATGGATGCGAGACACCCGATGAAGACCATCGACGAGGAGATGCTCGACTGGATCGCGCCGCGGGGATTGCCGGTGCATGTGCTGCTTTCCAAGGCTGACAAGTTGTCGCGCGGCGAGGCCGTGCAGACACTCGCCAAGGTGCGGCGGGCGCTGGCGGAGAAACCGCTCGCCAGCAGTGCGCAACTCTTCTCCAGCCTGAACCGCCAAGGCGTCGACGAGGCGATCGGCCGCATCAGCAGCATGCTCACGGCCGACTCGGCGGTGTCGAGCGCACCGCAGCGGGGCGAACAAGACGACTGACCGCTGCCGGATACCCCGCATGTCAGCCCTGATTTACACTCTCGGCACTTGCCGGAGACTGCCATGACCCTCCCCAGCCGCCTGTTCCCCGCCACCCGGCTGCGCCGCATGCGCCACGATGACTGGTCACGGCGCATGGTCCGGGAATCCTCACTGAGTCCTGCCGACTTCATCCTCCCGGTGTTCGTCCTCGACGGCGAGCGGCGCGAGGAAGCGGTCGCCTCGATGCCAGGCGTGCGGCGCCAGTCGCTCGACGGCTTGCTGGAGACCGCTCGCCGCGCCCACGAGCTGGGCATACCGGCCCTGGCACTGTTCCCGGTCATCGATACGCCGCTGAAGTCACTCGACGCGCGCGAGGCCTACAACCCGGACGGCCTGGTGCCGCGGGCGGTGGCCACACTCAAGAGCTCGCTGCCCGACCTCGGCATCATCACCGACATCGCCCTCGACCCCTACACCAGCCACGGTCAGGACGGCCTGATCGACGATGCCGGATACGTCATGAACGACGAGACGGTCGCCGTGCTCGAGCGCCAGGCCATCACCCATGCCCGCGCCGGCGCCGACATGGTCGCACCGTCCGACATGATGGACGGCCGCATCGGAGCGGTGCGTCGTGCGCTGGACGCGGGTGGCCATATCCATACCCGCATCATGGCCTACTCGGCCAAGTACGCATCGAGCTTCTATGGCCCGTTCCGCGACGCCGTGGGTTCGGCTGGCAGCCTCGGGGGTGGCAACAAGTACACCTACCAGATGGACCCTGCGAACAGCGACGAGGCGCTGCAGGAAGTGGCGATGGACATCGCCGAGGGTGCCGACCTGGTCATGGTCAAGCCTGGCATGCCTTACCTCGACATCGTGCGACGGGTGAAGGACACCTTTGGTGTACCGACCGCGGTCTACCAGGTGAGCGGCGAGTACGCCATGCTCAAGGCCGCAGCGCAGAACGGCTGGCTCGACGAGCGCGCGGTGGTGCTCGAGTCGCTGCTGGGCTTCAAGCGCGCTGGCGCCGACAGCATCCTCAGCTATTTCGCGATGGACGCTGCAGGCTGGCTGCGCGAAACCAAGTAAGCGCTCACACTTCCGGCTACTTGTCGGGTGGCGGGCCACCCGGCTTGCCGCTACCCGGCTTTCCGCCCTTGGCCGTAGCAAGACCGAACAGCGGCGCATAGGCCTGCTCGCGCGAGAACCGCCACGCGCTCACCGCGAACGCCAGCAGCGTGAAGCCGGCGAGCACCAGCACATCCATTGCCACCGTGAAGTCGGCGGCGTGCCCCGCCGACTGTGGCAGAGCGTGCTTGAGCAGGTCCACGCCGTAGGTGTAAGGGTTCAACTGCGCGGCCACACCCAGTAGTCCGGGGAGGTTGCCGACCGGGTAGAGCGAACCGGACAGGAAGAACACCGGGAAGATGACGAAGTTCATGATGGCGGCGAAGTTGTCGAGCGTCCTCGAGAACGCGGCCACCAACATCCCGATGCCGGCACAGGCATAGGCGGTCGATACGATGCCGAGCGCCAGCAGTGGCCATCCGGGGGTCGCGGGCAGGTCGCCGAGCAGGGCCAGGACGAGCAGCAGCAGCAGGGCCTGGAACACGGCCGATACGGCAGCCGCCTGCATCTTGGCGAAGACGATCCAGCGGTGGGCAAAAGGCGCGATGACCAGCATGCGCATCACGCCGGATTCCTTCTCGTAGACCGTCGACAGAGCCCCCAGCAAGGCGCCGAAGAGGATCGCCATGCCCATCACGCCCGGCACCAGGAAGCTGCGGTAACTGCCTTCGCCGCCGCCCACGGTGGCCTCGAAGCCGGCGCCGATGACGAACAGCCAGATCAGCGGCCGCACCAGGGCGGACAGCAGCCGCCCCTTCTGTCGCCAGAGCTTGACCAGGTCGCGCTCGACCACCGCGTAGACCGGCCGCCAGAGGCTGGGGCGGGCGGGGGCTGCAGTTGCGGTCACCGCAGTCACTGGCACGTGGTCAGCCACGGAAGCCCCCCTCGCAGATGCTGACGCTCCGTGGCTTTGCGTTCACTGGTTGACCCACAGAAACACGTCGTTAAGGTTGGGCCGGCGCACCACCACGCCGCGCACGCGGTCGCCGAGCGACTCGGTCAGGCCGGCGAGGGCCGCTGCATCATGCCGCGGCGGGCGGAACGCCAGCGTCTCGAACTCGACGCGGGCGGGGCCGAGCACCGACTCCAGCTCGGCGCGGACTGCTTCTGGCTGGTCAGCACTCACTTCCACGATATCGCTTCCCAGATCACGCACCAGCGCGTCCGGCTCGCCCTGCAAGACGATGCGCCCGCCACGGATGAAGGCCACCCGATCGCAGTCCGCGGCCTCCTCGAGGTAGTGCGTGGTGAGCAGCACGGTCATGCCGGTCTCGGCACGCAACTGCGCGATGAAGCGCCAGATGCGGCGGCGGCTCGGCAGGTCGAGGCCGATGGTCGGCTCGTCGAGGAACAGCACCTGCGGCCGGTGCAGCACACCGCGGGCGATGTCGAGCGCACGGCGTTGGCCGCCGGAGAGCGAGCCGACCGGCTTGTCGCGCTTCTCCTCCAAGCCGAACAGGCGGATCAGGTGCTCGGCGCGCTCGCGCGTCTGCTCCAGCGGCAGGTCGTGGAGCAGGCCGGTGAAACGCAGGTTCTCCCAGACCGAGAGCTGCCGGTCGAGCGCCGAATCCTGGAACACCAGCCCGATGCGCTGCCGCACTGCCACCGGGTCGGCCTGGGTGTCGATGCCACAGACCTCGGCGCGACCCGCCGTCGGCTGCACCAGCGAAGACAGCATGTGGATGCTGGTGGACTTGCCGGCGCCGTTGGGGCCGAGCAGACCGAAGAACTCGCCGTTGCCGATCTCGAGATCGAGCCCGGCGACGGCGGTGAAGTCGCCGTAGCGCTTGACGAGGGACTGGGCAAGAATCGCGGCGGACATTTGCGTCAATTGTGGTGCAGCGCGCACAGATTGGCACTCAGCCGACCGGCCTCATGCGAGCCGGCCAGTGCACGCGACCCTTTTCGAAGCGACCTTCGAGCGCAGCGAGCGGGAGCTAGAAAAGTGGTCGGTGCGATGGTCGGCTCGCGCCACTCACTGCCCGATACGGCTGTTGTCCGCCGACGGCACCGAAGCGCTCTCGAACAGGCGGCGATGCTCCTCGGTGAGATCTCCGCCGTCGCGCCGCTTCATCAGTTCGCGCGAATCCTTGTCGGTGCGGAACACGATCGGCTTGACCTGTGCCTGGGGCGTCTGTGAGGCCGCAACGGCTTCCGCCAGCTTGTGGTGATGCGGGCTCTTGCTGCACACCGGGTCGGCGTTGGTCGGGTCGCCGGTGAGCATGTAGGCCTGGCAGCGGCAGCCGCCCAGATCGTTCTCCTTCTCCGGGCAGGTCTTGCACAGGTCCTTCATCCAGCCGTCGCCGCGGTAGGCATTGAAGCCCGGCGAGTCGTACCAGATCCAGTCCATGCTCTTGTCGCGCACATTCGGGAACTCGAGACCGGGCAGCATGCTGGCAACGTGGCACGGCAGGACCGTACCGTCGGCCTGGACGGTGATGAACACATTGCCCCAGCCGTTCATGCATTTCTTCGGCCGGTCGCTGTAGTAATCGGGCATGACGAAGAACAGCTTCATCTTGCCCTTGACCTTCTCGCGGAAGGCATCGGTGATCTGCTCGGCGCGGACCAGCTGCTCCTTGGTCGGCAGCAACTGGTCCCGGTTGAGGTAGGCCCAGCTGTAGAACTGGCTGTTGGCCAACTCGACGTAATCCGCCTCCATCCTCTCGGCCATCTCAAGGATCTCGCCGACGTGGTCGATGTTGAGCTTGTGCAGCACGCAGTTGAGCACCATCGGGTAGTCGTACTTCTTGATCAGCTCGGCGACCCGCTTCTTGAGCTCGAAGGTCTTGGTGCTGGAGAGGAAGTCGTTCATCTCCTTGGTCGAATCCTGGAAGCTGAGCTGGATATGGTCGAGGCCGGCCTCCTTGAGCGCCTTGATGCGGGACTCGGTCATGCCGATGCCGCTGGTGATCAGGTTGACGTAATAGCCGAGACCATGTGCCTCGGCGACGATCTGCTCGAGGTCCTCTCGCAGCAGGGGCTCGCCGCCCGAGAGTCCAAGCTGCGCGGCACCCATGGCGCGGCCCTCGCGCAGCACACGGATCCATTCCTCGGTGCTCAACTCGTGATGCTGCTTGGCGTAGTCGACCGGGTTGTAGCAGAACACGCAGTGCAGCGGACAGCGGTAGGTGATCTCCGCCAGCAGCCAGAGCGGCGGGTTGATGCCCTCCCGGTTCACCGCCTCGCCAGACTCAATCGCCTTGACGGCGGATCCATCCCTGTCCATGTGCCACCTCCATGAAACCGGTCACGTCTTCCAGCAGACCGCTGACCGCGAACTTGCCCTCGAGGTCGGCGACGATCTCGGCGACCGTCCTCACGCCATCGACGCGGGTCATGATCTCGCCGGCGCTGTCGTTGAGCTTGACCATCCCCTCGGGGTACAGCAGCACGTGCGCCTTCTGCGCCGGCTCCCACTGCAGACGGAACAACTTGGCCAGCTTGAACACGCTGTCCGGGCTGATGGTCGCTTCGCTCACGGCGCCAAGCCTCTCAGCCCTTCGGACCTTTGATCTCGATCTCGCACTGCTGCAGCATGATGGCGTCGGCCAGCGCCCACAACACGTCGAGCTTGAACTGCAGGATCTCCAGCGCGCGTTCCTGGAGTTCGCGCGAGCGACTGAAGTAGGCCTTCGTCACCTCAAGGCCGTGCTGCACGTCGCGCCGGGCCTGGGTGAGGCGGTACTTGAAGTACTTCATGCCCTCCGCATCGACCCACGGGTACTTCTCCGGCCAGGTATCGAGACGCTGCTGGTGGATGTGCGGAGCGAACAACTCGGTGAGCGACGAGGCGATGGCCTCCTGCCAACTCGATCTGCGAGCGAAGTTGATGTAGGCATCCACCGCGAAACGCGCCGCCGGCGACACATGGCGCAGGCTGGTCACATCCTCGCGAGTCAGGCCGACCGCCTGCCCCAGGCCGATCCAGGCCTCGATGCCCCCGGGGTCGTCGCCCATGCCATCGTGGTCGATGATGCGCTGGATCCACTCGCGCCGGATCTCGCGGTCGGGGCAATTGGAAAGGATCGCAGCGTCCTTCACCGGGATGGCGATCTGGTAATAGAAACGGTTGGCGACCCATCCCTGCAGCTGCTTCCTGGTCAGCTTGCCCTCGGCCATCATGACGTGGAAGGGATGGTAGATGTGGTAGCTGGTGCCCTTCTCACGGAGCTTGGCTTCGAACTCCTCGGCGCTCCACGGGGCCAGTTGTGTGGTCTCGGCGATACCCATCGGGGTCTCCTCAGAGGGTGATTTGCATACCGTCGTACGACACCTCGATGCCGTGACGGGTGAGTTCGGCGCGCTCCGGCGAATGCTCGTCGAGGATCGGATTGGTATTGTTGATGTGGATCAGTATGCGCCGGGGCTTGGCGAACCGGCTCAACTCTTCGATCATCCCGCCAGGTCCCGATTGCGGGTTGTGACCGATCTCACGGGCGCGCTTGCTCGAGATGCCCATGTCGATCATCTCGGTGTCGGTCCAGAAGGTGCCGTCGACCATCACCGCGTCGGCGCCCTCCATCAGCGGGATCAGGTGCGGTTCGATCTCGACCAGTCCCGGCGAGTAGAACAGGCTGCTGCCGGTGGCGAGGTCGCGGATCACCACGCCGATGTTGTCGCCGGGATGTGGGTCGTTGCGGTGCGGGGAATAGGGCGGTGCGGCACTCTTGAGGGCCACGCACAGGAAGTCGAGGCCGTCGACACCCGGGATGGCGAAGCGCTCGGTCTCCGACGGCACGATGCGGTGCCAGTCGACCGTACAGTAGTGCGAAAGCACGTGGAACAGGGGGTTGCCTCGCGTCAGGTCCTCGTGCACCTGGTCGGTACACCAGATCGGCAGCGGCCGCGAGCCTTCGCGCAACATCAGCAGGCCAGTGGTGTGGTCGATCTGCGCATCGACCAGGATGATCCCGCGGATGCCAGTATCACGCAGGCCGCGCGCCGGTTGCAGGCAGGGGTTCTGCTTGAGCTGGGTGAGGATGTCGGGCGAAGCATTGAACAACACCCAATCGATGCCGTCCTTGCTCACCGCGATGGATGACTGCGTGCGCGAAGTGAGGCCTGGCTTTCCCTGACGGACGCCACGGCAGTTGGCGCAGTTGCAGTTCCACTGCGGAAAACCGCCGCCGGCAGCAGAACCGAGGACTCGAACGAACATGGCAAAGCTCCGGGCGCAGATGTCGGGAGTATCGGTTGATCGGCCGCGGTACGGGCTCCCGTCGATCCGCCCCACAAAAGAAAGCCCGCGCCGATGGCGCGGGCCGTACAGCGCGTCGCGGTTCAGCGAGCGGCGATGTACATGGTCACTTCGAAACCGAAGCGCAGGTCAGCAGCAGCGGGCTTGGTCCACATGGCTGAATCTCCTCTTTCAGGTTGCGGGGCCGCCGACGCGGCAAGTCATCACCGTGACGACTCGAGACGCATGTTGGACCAGGCCTCGCCGGGCTTCCTCGGCGCCCCCCCGCATTGCGGGCTAGTGAAATTCATGAAGCATCGCGACACGGCGGGGTCACCAAGGCCCGTGCCGGCAGGATACAGTTCGCGCTTCACGTCTTTGTCACAGCCGCCGACCGCCTTGTCCGCGACCACCCCCTTCGCCCCCAGGGAACACCCGACCTGGTTCGGGAAAGCCTTGTTGGCCTCGCTGCTGGTCCATGCCCTGGTGATGGTCTCTGCTCGCGGCTGGCAGAGAGATATGCCGCTACCCGAGAAGCTGATCACGGTGGAACTCGAGCGTGACCAGCCACCGCCACCCCCCCCTCCCCCCCCACCACCACCGCCTCCCGAGGTTCGGCCTGTGACGCCATCGCCCAGGGTGCCCCCGCCGCCCGTGCGACAGGCCGTACCGCCGCCCCCCACACCGCTCCTTACCGCTGCGCCCGAGGCCCCGACCCGGCCAGAGCAGCCGGTGGTGCAGCGTCCACCGGAACCGCCGCCGCCACCACCGCCCACGCCAGCCCCGCCCGCTGCCGCGCCCCCACCGGTCGCGCATCCGGCGGCAGTATCGACGGAGCCTGCCGTCGACCAGAGCGAGCTGCGACGCGGCTTTATCCGCGGCATGTCGGCGGCCGTGGCGAAACAGCGCAGATACCCGCAACTGGCAGCGCGCAAGGGATGGCAGGGCGAGGTGCAGTTGCGTGTGGTGGTCGATGGCAGCGGTCGCCTGCTCGAGGTCAGCGTGCAGGAGAGCAGTGGCTACGATGTCCTCGACCGCGAAGCGGGGGAGATGGTCAGACGCGCCGCACCCTTCCCCTTGCCGGCAGGCATGAGGAAGGACGAGCTTGTCATCATCCTGCCGGTGCAGTTCCGGTTGGAACCGCCTTGAAGGACAGCTGCGGACCGGATCCAGGGTCCCACCAGGTCGTTCGATCCTTGAGACCCCGCCACGGGAGAGCGCCGCCCGGGGACGCTTCGCCAGCATCGCGCAGGGGCCTGACGGCTGGATGGGTGCATGCCTGGCGGTCGATCAGCCTGCTGGCGCTGATGTGCTGCGGGGCAGCGGTAGCCTCAGACGGGCAGGCGTTGGTGCGCGTTGCCCCCGGGGTCTATGCCGTCAGTGCCGAGCCAGGACCGCCTGACGCCGGCAACCGCGGCCGCACCAACAGCACCGGCATCCTCATCGGACGCTCCGGTGTGGTGGTCATCGACCCCGGGCCGAACCGCAAGGCCGGGAAGCGACTGCTGCGCTCGATCCGCAAGCTCACGCAGAAGCCGGTGACGACCGTCATCCTCACCCACGCCCACCCGGAGAACGTGCTGGCGGCCGGGACCGTGGCGGACCGCTCGGCAGTGGTGGTGGCGCAGGCGAGGACCTACGCCCTGATGCGCGACCGCTGCAGCGATTGCCTGCAGCGTCTTGCCGGCCTGGTCGGCGAGGCATCGATGGCCGGCACGTCGATCCGGCTTCCCGATCAGACAGTGGGAGACGGCATCACCGAGCGCCGCCTCGGGGGCCGGGAATTGCGGCTCGTCGCCCCGGGATGGGGCCACACGGCGGGCGATCTCGCGGTGCTGGATGTGGAGACAGGCACCCTCTTCGCGGGCGGTCTGGTGAACCACGGCGTGATGCCCGACATGCACGAGGCACGCACCCGGGGCTGGCTCGAAGCCCTGGACGTGTTGGCCGCGCTGCAACCCCGGCGGGTGGTCCCGGGAGAAGGTCCACCGGGTGGTTCCGGACTGATCGGTGACAGCCGGGACTACCTCGCCGACCTGCTGGCCCGGGTCGAGACCACCTACCGGCAGCAGGGCAGCGTCTTCGAGGTGCTCGAGGATGGGGATCTGCCGCGCTACTCGGGCTGGGTGCGCTATCGTGAAGTGCAGCCGCTCAACATCCAGCACGTGTACGCCGAACTCGAGAGAGAGGATTTCGCCGCGAGATGAACGACACCCGCGACAGCGCCGATGCGCTGCGCGCCCCATTCCCCGCCATCGAAGCCTTCGACCAGGGCCATCTGCCCGAGGTCGGCGGCCATCGCGTCTGGTTCGAGCAGATCGGCCGCAAGGACGGCGAGCCGCTGGTGTTCCTGCACGGCGGACCGGGGAGCGGCTGCATGCCGGCGCATCGGCGCTTCTTCGACCCGCAGCGCTGGCGCGCAGTGCTGTTCGACCAGCGCGGATGTGGTCGCAGCACGCCCCGCGGCGGCGTCGAACAGAACACCACGGCGCACCTTGTCGCCGACATGGAGCGTCTGCGCGAGCACCTCGGCATCGACCGCTGGGTGGTGTTCGGCGGGTCCTGGGGATCGACGCTGGCACTCGCCTACGCCGAGCAGTATCCGCAACGCGTCCGCGCACTGGTGCTGCGCGGCATCTTTCTCGCGCGCCGCGAGGAGATCGATTGGTTCGTCAATGGCCTGCATGGGTTCCTGCCAGAAGTGGGCGCTCACTTTGTAGGTCTGGTCCCGCAGAACCGGCGCCATGATCCCTTGTCCTGGTACCACTCTGCGGTCTTCGGTGAAGACCCGGCACTCGCGCTGCAGGCGGCGCGGACCTGGTCGAGCGTCGAGTCTGCCGCGATGAGACTGACCCAGCCGGGCCGCGGCAGCGCCGCGGGTAACGGCGATACGGATGACGGTCTGCTCCTCGCCAAAGCGCGCGTGCAACTGCACTACATCGCTGCCGGCGGTTTCCTTGAAGAAGCGCAGTTGCTGCGTGACGCCCGGCGACTCGCCGACATCCCGACCTGGATCGTGCAGGGCCGGCTCGATACCATCTGTCCCCCGCATACGGCCTTCGAACTGGTGGGCGCCATGCCACACGCGAGGCTGAGCATGATCGAGGGCGCCGGTCACAGTGCCTTCGAGCCGGCACTGGCCGACGCACTGTTGGCCGCCTTGGAGTCGATCACATGAGCGCAGACGCGCATCGATACCAGGGCAGAGGCGCTGGATGAGGCGCAGCAGCCTGCGTTTCCGCATCAACGCGCTGGTCACTGCCCTGGTGCTGGTGTTCTTCGCGCTCACCGCGATGCTCATGCTGGAGGACATCCGGCGGCAGATCCGCGAGGAGATGGAGGCGACCAGCCGCGTCACCATGCAGTTGCTCAGCACCGTGGTCTACAGCACGCAGTTCGTGCCTTCGGCGATGAACCGCGCGGAGATGGTGCGCGGTTTTCTGGGCAGCGTCGGGCGCATCCGCGCGCACGAAGTGGTGATGTACGGCGAGGAGGGCAAGGACGAGGAGCTCTATCACTCGCCGCCATCGCGCTACAAGCAGGGACGCCACGCACCCGAGTGGTTCGGCCACCTGGTGGCGCCGGAGACTCGCGTGATGCGCTTGTCGGCGCCTGGCCTGCGGCTGGTGGTCACGCCCGACGCGAGCCGTGCCGTGCTCGATGCCTGGGACGATGTGTTGCGCCTCGCCTGGTTGGCGGTCGGTTTCTTCGTGCTGGCCAACCTGCTCGTGTACTGGATCATCGGTCGCGCGCTGCAGCCGGTGTCGACCTTGCTCGACGGCCTCGAGCGCATGGCGCGCGGCGACCTCGGGGCACGCGTCGAGGGCATCAACACCTCGGAACTGCGGGAACTGGGCGAAGGCTTCAATCGCATGGCCGAGGCGCTGGAGCGCAGCCTGCGAGAGAACGAGACGCTGGCGCTGGCGATGCGCCAAGCCACCGACGCCATCCTGCTCATCGATCCGCAAGGCCGTGTCCGCCTGTGGAACCCGGCCGCCGAGCGACTGTTCGGCTACCCGGCGGACTCGCTGTCCGGACTCGACGCCAGAGACCTCGCGCCCGAGCACCTGCGGGATGAGACCGAGGCCGATCTGGCAGAGCTTGCCGCCGGGCAGGCGGTGGAGCCCCACGATGTGGTGCGCCGCACGCGCATGGGGCGCTCGCTCGAGCTGTCCTACCGCGCTTCGCCGCTGGTCGAGCCCGGGAGTGGCGAATTCATCGGCTCGATCGTCACCTATCACGACATCGCCGAGCGCCGGCGTGCCGAAGCCGTGAGCCGGGAACTGGATGCCAGCCGGCAGATGGCGCAAGTCGTGCAGACCCATCTCGAGGAGGAGCGCCGGGCGCTGGCGATGGAGTTGCACGACGAACTCGGCCAGTACGTCACCGCGGTGAAGACCATCGCGCAGGCCACCGCCAACCGCACCGCCGAGACCGACCCGCAGACGCATTCCAGCAGTCTGGCCATCGTCTCCGCCGCCGGACAGATCTACGATGCCGTGCACCACATCATCCGGCGCCTGCGGCCCGTGGCGCTCGAGCGCTTCGGTCTCGCCGAGACGCTGCGCGACTCGGTCAACGAGTGGCGTATGCAGTACCCGGGCCTCGATCTCCGGCTCGACATCGGTGAGGGACTGGGCAATATCCCCAGCGAACAGCAGATCGCCCTGTTCCGTGTCGCTCAGGAATGCGTGACCAACGTCGTCAAGCATGCCGGCGCATCGTGCGTCGACATCCGTCTCGCGGCGACCGACGGCGAGATCCGCCTCAGCGTGCGCGACGACGGCAGCGGCATCCCGCGTGAACGCATGGAAGCCAGCGCACGCTTCGGCTTGCTCGGGATGCGCGACCGGGTGCAAGCGTTCGGCGGCACACTGGAGATCCAGACCGGGGCCGGCGGCGGCACCGAAGTCTGCGCGCGCATCCCGCAGCATCCCCAGGAGGTTTGACATGGCCAAGATCCGCGTCGTCCTGACCGACGACCACGCTGTGGTGCGGATGGGTTTCCGTCTGCTGTTGCAGGGCACCCACGACATCGAGGTGGTGGGTGAGGCGGAGAGCGGCGAGGAGGCCGTGAAGCGCTTTGTCGAACTCAAACCCGATGTGCTGGTGATGGATCTCTCGATGCCGGGCATGGGTGGACTCGAGGCGATCACCCGGGTGTTGGCCAAGGACGACCACGCCCGCATCCTCATCCTCTCGGCGCATGAGGACACCATCCACCCAAAACGCGTCCTGAAGGCCGGCGCGGTCGGCTATCTGAGCAAGCGCAGCGCGGCCGAGGAACTGATCCAGGCCATCCGTCAGGTGGCCAGCGGCAAGATGTACATGGAAGCCGCCATCGCTCAGCAGATGGCAGTGGAGCAGATCAGTGGCGACAAGAGCCCGGTCGATGTACTTTCGGCACGCGAGTTCGAGGTCTTCCTGGCCCTCGCCAAGGGCCAGAGCGTCAACGACATCGCTGCCGTACTGCATCTGTCGCCGCGCACCGTGGGCACGCATCTCTACAACATCAAGCAGAAGCTCGGCGCATCGAACCAGGCGGAACTGGCGATCATGGCGGTACGAGCGGGGCTCCTCGAGCCCTAGCGCGGGATGGCGACCTGCGTCATCCTGGCCTGGATGATCGTGGCCCGTTTTGACAATCCGGGCGTCTGCCGCAAGCGGTCATAGAGCCGCGGGTTGGGTACCATCGCCGCCAGCCGCGCCGCCTGACCGGGTGACAGACTGCGGGCAGCTACGCCGAAGTAGTGGCGGGCCGCCGCTTCGGCACCGAACACGCCGTCGCCCCACTCGATGACGTTGCAGTAGAGCTCGAGGATGCGCCGTTTGGGCAGGATGAACTCGAGCATCACCGTGATCACTGCCTCCTCGGCCTTGCGCAGGACGCTGCGCTGGTCTGAAAGGAACAGGTTCTTGGCCAGCTGCTGGCTGATGGTCGAGCCGCCGGCGACGATACGCCCGCGTCGCAGGTTCTTCTGCATCGCCTGTTCGATGCCGTCCCAGTCGAAGCCTTCGTGGCTGAGGAACTTCGCATCTTCGGAGGCCACCAGCGCTCGCTTGAGGTGCGGCGAGATGTCGGGGTAATCGACCCACTCGTAGCGGATGCGCGGTGGCTCGCCGGCCTCCCGCATCTCTCCCAGGCGCAAGGCCATGAAGGCAGTCTCCCCCGGCGGTAGCCAGCGCCACCAGAGCAGGCAAGCAGCGACCCACAGGTGCCAGAGCAGCAGCAGGAGTGCGAGGACACCGGCCGATCGCCAGAGCATGCGGCCCGGCCGCAGCGCCGCCACCGTGTCAGGCCTGGCGCAAGGCGGCGATCACGGGCACCGGATCGGGCCGCACGCCGCGCCACAGACTGAACTGCTCGGCGGCCTGCTCGACCAGCATGCCGAGGCCATCGTGTACCTGGGCGCCGATGGCCCGGGAGAAGGCCATGAACGGTGTCTCGACGCCGTAGACCATGTCGTAGGCCAATGCATCGGCGGCAAAGCACTCCGGGTCGAGCGGGATCTCGCCCCCATGCAGGCCGGCACTGGTGGCGTTGATGACCAGGTCCCAGACACCCTCGATCTCCTCGAAACCGCCGCCGTCGAGCGGACCCGAGACGCCGAAGTGCGAAGCCAGCGAGGCCGAACGGTCACCATTGCGATTGGCCACGAACAGCGCCGCCGGCGATTCCGCCAACAGCGGCCCGATGACGCCGCGGGCGGCACCACCAGCACCCAGCAGCAGGATGCGCCTGCCGGCAAGTTCGATGCCGATGTTCAGCGTGAGATCGCGCACCAGACCGATGCCGTCGGTGTTGTCGGCCAGGAGGCTGCCATCAGGCTGCAAGGCCAGCGTGTTGGCGGCACCTGCGATACGCGCACGCTGCGTCGCGTCGCTGGTCAACGCCAGGGCTTCGGCCTTGAACGGCACGGTAACCGAGAGGCCGCACCCGGCCGACTCGAAGAACGCCCTGGCGGTCGAGGCGAAGCTGTCCAGCGCTGCCTCGATGCGCGTGTACTCGATGTCCTCACCCGTCTGTGCGGCGAATGCAGCGTGGATCTGCGGCGAACGACTATGCGCCACCGGATTGCCGATGACGGCGTAGCGATCGGTCATGCCTCGGCGTGGTAGCGGGCGACGCGCTCGACCTCCTCGGTCGAACCGAGCACCACCGGCACACGCTGGTGCAGCTCGACCGGGAGGATATCGAGCAGCGGGGCGACGCCGTCGGTGGCGAGTGCGCCGGCCTGCTGCGCGAGCAGAGCCATCGGATTGGCCTCGTACATCAGGCGCAAGCGGCCGGCCTTGCGCGGTAGCTTGTTGTCGCGAGGGTAGAGGAAGATGCCGCCACGGCTGAGTACGCGGTGCACGTCGCCCACCATGGAACCGTTCCAGCGCATGTTGAAATCGCGGCCGCGTGGCCCGCTGCTGCCGGCCTGACACTCGGCGATGTAGCGCTGTACCGGCGGCTCCCAGAATCGCTGGTTGCTGGCGTTGATGGCGTACTCGGACGCGACCGCAGGGACAGAAAGTTGTTTTTTTGTAATAAGATATTCCGCTTTTTTCCGGTGAAGTGTGAATACAAGGACGCCCTGGCCCCAGGTGATCACGAGTTCCGTGGCAGGCCCGTACAGCGCATAGCCGGCGGCCAGCTGTCGGTGCCCCGGTTGGAGAAAACTCGTGTCGTCCACTGTGCCGGATGGGGCTGGTAACACCGAGAAGATGGTGCCGATGGGCGCATTGATGTCGATGTTGGTGGAGCCATCGAGCGGGTCGAACAGGGCAAGGTACCGCTCCGCCGAACCCGAGTCTGGCAGTTTCAGGTGGTGATCCATCTCCTCCGAAGCGAGCGCCACGAGCGGCCCGACATCGGAAAGGCCCTCGACCATCATGTCGTTGCTGATGACATCCAGCTTCTTCTGCACCTCGCCCTGAATGTTCTCGCGCTCGGCGCTACCGAGGATATCGCCGAGCGCACCTTGGCCCACCAGGACCGAGATCCTCTGGGTGCAATCCGCCAACGCCAAAACGACGGCAGCCAGACCCGCCGGGAGGGATGCGTTGCCGACGTCCTCGGCAAGGCGGGACGCCAGAGTCTGGGAGAGCGTGGAGGTACGACTCATGCGGGGTGTCGGGTGCGAATGTCCTTGCAGACTCGATTCTGCCGGTTTGTGCAGCATTTTGCGGGGCCTGTCGCTGAATGGCAGCCGGCCCCATGCGCCAACGGACTGCTACTGCATCGACTGGCCGTGCAGACGCTGTTCGCGGCTGAAGGTCCACGTGCGCAGGATCTCCAGCACGTCGGTATCGCGGCGCAGCGCCTCGGGGAAGGGCGCGTAGGGCGCCCCGAGGCGGACGATGCGTTCTGCGGCCTCGTCGAGCAGCCTGTGCCCCGAGGACCGTTCCAGCTCGATGCGCTCGATGGTGCCGTCGGAACGCAGGGCGACCAGCAGCCTGAGGGTACCGCTCAGGTTCTGGTCGCGAGCCTCCTGCGGATAATTGAGGTTGCCGATGGACTCCACCTTGAGTCGCCAATCCTCGACGTAGCGGGCGTAGTTCACCCCTACCGCAGTGGCACCGAAGACCTTGCGCCGGGGACGCTTCTGATAGGTCTCGGCATCGCGCGCGATCTCGGTCTCGAGCCGCGCGATGCGGCTGCCCTGGCTCAGCAGGTCGGCTCGGTTGAAGGAGGGACGGGCCTGTGGCTGCTGCTGTGCCAGCAAGGTCGGTTCCAGCGCGGGCTCGGCGCCCGGTACCGGCGACGGGGTCTCGCCGGACTCCGCGAGTTGCCGCAGCTCCTGCACCTTGCGCTCGAGATTGACCACTTTCTGCTGCGCCTCCGCCACGCGGGGTGACAGCTCGGGAGAACGCGCGAAGCGAGCGTTGCTGGGGCGAAGTGCGCGGTCACCACCCTCGGAATCCGCCTGCGCCACGCGTGTGGCCTTCTCCGGACGGACCTGTGGCGAAGGCGGGGCGATGATCACACTCAGCGCGCGCAGCGTCTCCGGCTCGGGCCGCACGTGCGGCAAACGGGTTCCGAGAAGCAATGCGTGCAGCAACAGTGACAGCGCGGCGGCACCCCAGAGCCGCGGCGGAGCGGCCGCCCAGACCCGCCGCAAGGCCATCGAGACCGCTCCATCCGGCAGGCCGTCGCGGCGCAAGGCTTCAGGCTCCGGCCGGCGTCAACCGGCACGCCACGTCCAGCAGATCGATGTCATCGACCGCCAGCCGCAGCGGCGCCCCCGGCTCGGTCAAGGGCAGTCCTCGAGCACGCATCACCATTGGCAATCCGACAAGACGCACCAGATCGTCGCGCACCAGGATGGCATCCAGCTCCCGGATGTCCTCTTGCAGCAGATAGCGCAAGCACCAGTACCGCTCCATGTGGCGCTGGAACTCGGCATAGGCATCGTAGGCCAGCTCGAAATCGCGAACGACCGCGAACAAGTCGTCGTCTCGGCCACCGTATGGCGCCGGTTCCCCTCGGGCCAGGGCGATGATCTGCCGTTGGTTGACGAGGTCTGCATAGCGCCGGATCGGCGAACTGGACCACGCGTAGTGGCTGACCCCCAGCCCCTGGTGTGGCGAGGCCTGGGTACTCATGCGCGTCTTGCCAAACTGTTGGCTGCGGTAGATTCCGGCCAGACCCGCCGCATCCAGAGCGCGGCCCCACTCGCTGTTGGCGAGGATCATCAGTTCCGAGACCACCAGATCGATCGGTGAGCCGCGCTTGCGCGGGGCGATCCGCACACGCTCTGAATCCGGCCCGCCGTCACCCGGCTCGACCTCGAAACTGTAGTCGACCCGGTCCGGCTGCGTATCCGCATTTCGGCCGCGCGCCTGTTCGAGCCGTCGGGCCAGGCGGTACAGCGCTAGAAGCTCTTCGCACCACTCGAAGCCCGACGGCCCGGCGGCCAAGGATTCGGCGTTGAACAGCGGGTCCAGCTGGTCATGGCGCAGATTGGCGGCGATGCCGACCGCCTCGACGCGCGTCTCGCTGCGCTCGATCTCGAGGGTGTCGGGGTCGCACCACAGGTAGAGCGAGACGACCGGCGCGACGCGTCCGGCAGCCAGCGTGAAGGTATCCACCCAGATCGCGGGGAGCATGGTGATCTTGTCCCCCGGCAGATAGACCGTCGACATACGCTCGCGCGCGGCAAGGTCGACCTCCGATCCGCGCGGGATGCCGAGCGCAGGCGCAGCGATGTGGATGCCGATCCTCAACTGCCCTTGATCGTCATCGACCGAGAAGGCGTCGTCGATCTCCGTGGTGGTCGCGTCGTCGATGCTGAAAGCGCGCACATCGGACTGCGGGAGTTCGACTGCAGCCGGCAGGGCAGAGACACTGAAGCCGACCCCCGCCGGGAAGTGCTCAGCGAGAAAGCGCTCAAAGTGGAACCGGGCGGTGGACGGGATCGCCCCGCACTGCGCCAGAAGGCGCACCGGCGTCATGCCGGCACGGGCTGCCGCGGCATCGAGCGCCTTCCACTCGAGGGCGGAGCGGTCCGGCCGGTGCAGGAGCATCGGCAGGACGGCACGCAATGCTTCGGGCAACTCCCCAGCCAAAAGATGGGTCTGCCATGCCGCCATTTGCGCCACCTGAGCCTCGCGCCGCGCCTGGCCGGCGAGAGCGGCCCGCAGCGCATCGGCCGGCGCAGCCTTGTAGCGGCCGCGCCCCTTGCGGTAGAAGTACATTGGTGCGCCATGCAGGCGCAAGGCGACCGCCGCCCTCTGGTGCGGCGTGGCGGAGGCACCAAAGTACTCGGCGGCCAACTCGTCAAAGCCGAACTCGGCATCGCCGCTCGCTTCCCAAAGGAAGTCGAGGGGGATCTGCTCCGCCTCGCCCGCAGCATCCGCCAGGAGCTCACCCGCGCCAGGGGCTGCAAAGCGCATGAGGACGTGCGACGACTTGATCTTGGCGCGCTTGCCGTGCGGCGTCTCGATCTGCAGGGAGGTGTTCTGGTCGGCGAGCACGGCGGCCGCCTTCAGCGCGCCGTCTTCCTCGTAAAGCACGTTCATCCGGGAGCTCCGCAGTCAGCCGGCAAGTATACCGGGGTCATGCCAGACACCCCTCTGCGGCCCACCGCATGCCCGATGTTCCACGTGGAACATCCAGTCCACCCGAAGTCTGCCGCAGGCCCGTCACGGCCTCGGCGCAGGATGGTCTGGGCGCCATGCAGGTTCCACGTGGAACATCCTCCTGGATCGCCCGCCGATCCGAGCCTGTTGCGGTGTGCCGGGCATATACTTCGCGCTCCGTTCCGCACCCCCCCAGCCATGTCGCAATACGTCTATTCCCTCATCCGTGTCGGCAAGGTGGTCCCGCCCAAGCGGCAGATCCTCAAGGACATCTCGCTGTCCTTCTTCCCGGGCGCCAAGATCGGGCTCCTCGGACTCAACGGCTCCGGCAAATCGACGCTGATCCGCATCATGGCGCAGGCCGAGAAGGACTTCGAGGGCGAAGCGATCCCCATGCCGAACCTCCGCATCGGCTATCTGCCGCAGGAGCCCGAGCTCGATGCCGCGAAGACCGTGCGCGAGGAGGTCGAGTCGGGGCTCGGCGAAGTGATGGAGGCCAAGCGACGCCTGGAAGAGATCTATGCCGCCTACGCCGAACCGGATGCTGACTTCGACAAGCTGGCCGAGGAGCAGGCCCGCTACGAGTCCATCATCGCCGCCAGCGGTCAGGACGCGGAGACACAGCTCGAGGTCGCCGCCGACGCACTGCGGCTTCCCGCCTGGGATGCCACCATCGGTCACCTCTCGGGTGGCGAGAAGCGCCGCGTGGCCCTCTGCAAGCTGCTCCTGTCCAAGCCCGACATGCTGCTTCTCGACGAACCGACCAACCACCTCGACGCCGAATCGGTGGAATGGCTCGAACAGTTTCTGGTGCGCTTTCCCGGCACCGTGGTCGCGGTCACGCACGACCGCTACTTTCTCGACAATGCCGCCGAGTGGATCCTCGAGCTCGACCGCGGGCACGGCATCCCCTGGAAAGGCAACTACTCGAGCTGGCTGGAGCAGAAGGAGAGCCGGCTCAGGCAGGAGGAAGCGTCCGAATCGGCTCGCCAGAAGACCATCGCCAAGGAACTGGAGTGGGTGCGCCAGAACCCCAAGGGTCGCCAGGCCAAGTCCAAGGCACGCCTGGCCCGATTCGAAGAGCTGAACTCGGCGGATTACCAGAAGCGCAATGAGACCAATGAGATCTTCATCCCGGTGGCCGAGCGCCTCGGCGACAAGGTCATCGAGTTCAGGGATGTCAGCAAGGCGTTCGGCGACCGTCTGCTGGTCGATCACCTGAGCTTCTCGGTACCGCCCGGCGCCATCGTCGGCATCATCGGCCCGAATGGCGCCGGGAAGTCGACCCTGTTCCGCATGATCACCGGACAGGACAGGCCGGATTCCGGGGAGGTGACGGTCGGTCCGACGGTGAAGATGGCCTACGTCGACCAGAGCCGGGATGAACTCGACGGCAAGAAGACGGTGTTCGACCTGCTCTGCGAAGGTCGCGATGTGCTGCAGATCGGCCGGTTCGAGATGCCCTCGCGAGCCTACATCGGACGCTTCAACTTCAAAGGTGCGGACCAGCAGAAGCCGGTGGCCACGCTGTCGGGCGGCGAACGCGGCCGACTGCATCTGGCCAAGACGCTGATGGCAGGCGGCAATCTGCTGCTGCTCGACGAACCTTCCAATGACCTCGATGTGGAGACCCTGCGTGCGCTGGAAGATGCTCTGCTCGAGTTCGCCGGGTGCGTGATGGTGATCAGCCACGACCGCTGGTTCCTCGACCGCATCGCCACCCACATCCTCGCCGCAGAAGGCGAAAGCCAGTGGACCTTCTTCGCCGGCAACTACCAGGAGTACGAGGCTGACAAGGTCCGACGCCTGGGCGAGGAGGGCGCCAAGCCGCGGCGCATCCGTTACAAGCCGATCGCGCGCTAAGTCCACACCCCGAAGCGACCATGAGACGAGAGCCAGTCCCCGACCTCGACCCGCACTTGCCGGAAGTCCCTGCGGCACCTGCATGTATGCTCAAGCCGTTGACGAAGTTGATGGAGCACCTTGAAGGCGTGGGCTTCTGCTTCATGCCCGGCGCCGAGATGCGCGCCAACCTTGCTGCCCGGGATGCGGCTTGGGATGCCGACTGGCAGGCCTTTGCCGCAAGTTGGAACGACCTCGCGCTGGACCGATACATGGCCGACGGCGGACGCTACCGGCGCCGTCGCTATGCCACGCTGAGTGGCTCGGCATCTGGTGCCGTGTGCGTCGAGCCACATCAGCCCCATTATCAGAGCCTGGACTACAACCGTCTGAATGGTGGCGTGGCTCGCTACTTCGAACCGATCCTCGACGCGATCCTGACCGGCCCGACCCTCCGCTCGGTGATCGCCTATGGTCGCGACATCTTCTCTGCGCTCCACCCCGACCACGAGGCCCACATCGAGGCGCACCAGTTTCGTATCGAGGCGCGCCCGGACGCCGCCGGCCGACCGACACCGGAGGGCATCCACCGCGACGGCGTCGATTTCGTGCTGGTGATGATGGTGCGCCGGGAGAACGTCGAGAGCGGGACTACCGAGACCTTCGACCTGCAAGGTCGCCCTCTGGCTGCCTTCACCCTCACCGGCCCGGGCGATTCCGCCCTCGTCGATGACCAACGCGCCCTGCATGGCGTCACCCCGATCGTACCGCGCGACCTGTCGCGCCCCGCCTGGCGCGATGTACTGGTGGTCACCTACCGGCGCAAGAACCCGCCCAGCTAGGTTCTCCCGGAGTCCCGTTCGTCGCCGGCACCCCGCCCAGGGAGGCCAAAGATCGCTGCATACGCACTGTAGAGGGTGCCGATCATGCAGGGCACCCAGAGCAGCAGCCCGAGCATCGCCGGCAGGCTGGCGAGCAGCAGCAACGCGAAGATCGCCACGCCGTTGACCAGCATGGCTCGCCAGTGGAACAGGCAGGCTGCCAGACTGTAGCGCATCGCCGGCCACGCCGCCATGCGCCGGAACACCACCAGAGCCGGCGCGAACCACATCATCAAAGTGGCCGGGATCGACAACAGCAGGACCAACAGCAACATGGGCAACGCATCACGCGTCGGCCCTGCCGCGACCGGCGCGGTCTTGCCGGACGTCAGCCCATCCAGCAGCCCCGGCACCGCGGCTCCGAGCAGAAGCAGAAGTCCGAGTTGCATCGCGGTGTAGGCCACTCCCAAAGCGAACAGGGGGGAGAAGCGGTCGGCGAGAGCAGCACGCACCGGCTCGAGTGCGGGGGACTCGCCCGCCAGTTGGTGGCAGACCAGCAGCAGGACGCCGAGCAGGGTCGGTGACAGCAGATACAGCAGAAGATTGCCGATGGCGGGCAACAGGATCGTCACCAGAGCAATGGCAAACAGCATTGCGGTGAGCAATAGCCACAGCAGCGGACGCCGCCAGAGCAGCACGAAGCCATCGCCGATCCAGCGCAGGCCCGCAGCGGAAGCCAATGGCCTGGCCTGGTTCATGGCAGGGCAGGGACCTGCCCGGTGCAGTGCACGCGGAGCAGACGCTCAAAGTGGCGGGGGTCCTTGGCGTGTGTCATCTCGCCGGGCCGCGGCAGATGAAAGTCGCAAAGTCGCGAAAGCCAGAAACGCAACGCCCCGGCCCGCAGCATCACCGGCCAGACCTCGCGTTCCACCGCAGTAAAGGGCCGAACGTCCCGATAGGCGCTCAGCAAAGCCTCGGCGCGAGGGCCATCGACCGTCCCATCCTGCGCCAGACACCAGTCGTTCAGCGTCACCGCAACATCGAACAGCCAGACGTCGTTACAGGCGAAGTAGAAGTCGATCAGACCGCCGATGCGGGTGTCCTCGAACAACACGTTGTCGCGGAAGAGGTCGGCGTGTATGACGCCACGCGGCAGATCGGCGGCCCGCACCGCATCCTGGTAGGCAAGTTCGGCACGCAACAGATCCCGCTGTGCGACATCGAGGAAGCCCTCGACCCGTGCTGCCGCCTCATGCCACCAGCGTGGACCGCGCGGGTTCTGCATCTGCATGCCGAAATCGGCACCGGCGAGGTGCATGCGCGAAAGCGCATCGCCCACGGCTGCACAGTGCATCGCGGACGGCACCTCGACCCCACTGCCACGCAGGCGGGTCACGAGGCAAGCCGGGCGACCGTTCACGGTAGTGAGTATCCGGCCTTCGCGATCGGCGACGGGGGCCGGGCAACTCACTCCGCGCGCCGAGAGATGCGCCATCAGGCCCAGGTAGAAGGGGAGCTCGACCGCGGTGAGCTTCTCGAACAGGGTCAGCACGAAGCGCCCGCGTGCAGTGTCGAGGAAGTAGTTCGTGTTCTCGATACCTGCTGCGATGCCCTGCAGATCGACCATCGCGCCGAGGTCGTAGCGGGCGAGCAGAGCCTCGGCATCGGACCGGCTGACGGCGGTGAAGACCGACACCTCAGGCCCTGTTGCCGGGGTGCGTCCGCTGCAAGCGCAGCGACAGCGTCATGCCATCCGGGACCATCTCAGAACTGGTAGATCCGCCACTGCGCCGGAGCATTGTTCGGCAGGGGCCCATCGTGCCGCAGGAAGCGGCCATCACCCGTGTTGTCGATGAGGTAGTAGGGGGGTCCGATCCTCGGTTTGACCCGGATCATGTAGACGCGACCCTCCCTGCGGTACTCCTCGTAGGTGGTATCGCCTTCGCTGCGGATGCGGATCTCGGGTTCTTCCGGAGTGGCTGCTGGCGAGATCAGCGGCACCGCGCCGTCATCTTCGGGGACCTCGGTCAGGCCGGGGGGAAGCGGCGCCGCCGGCTTGGGAGCAGCCCCGGCAAAGGCAACGCCGGTAAGCACACAAGGCAGAATGAAGAGGAGTGTCAGGCGCGCCGGAATCATCGGACCTACGGGGTCGTTGCACGTCGGGGTGGCTTTCTGGTCGGATAGTAGCATGCGCCCAATCGCGTCCTCCGGGAGGGTGACTTTCCACAGGCCGCGAGGCCGGACGCGGCCCTCACCACCCCGCTGTCGATCGAATGACAAGGAAGACCCGATGGACCTCACCGCCCTCCGCCGCGACTACCGCCATGCCCGCCTCGATGAGACCGATGTCCACGGCGAGCCTCTCGTCCAGTTCAAAGCCTGGCTCGAGGAAGCGCTGCGCGCGGAACTCGACGAACCCTATGCCATGACACTCGCCACTGTGGACGCGCAGGGGCGACCTTCGGCGCGTATCGTGCTGTTGCGCGGCGCCGACGAACGTGGCCTCGCCTTCTTCACCAACTACGACAGCCGCAAGGGTCGGGAACTGGCCGTCCAGGACAGCGCAGCCCTGCTGTTCTTCTGGGCGCCGCTGGAGCGACAGGTTCGGGTGGAGGGGCAGGTGCAGAGGGTCAGCGATGCCGACTCGGACGACTACTTCGCCCGCCGCCCGCGCAGCAGCTGCATCGGTGCCTGGGCGAGCCCGCAGAGCGCGGTCATCCCCCACCGCCAGTGGCTGGAAGAACGCGTCGAAGCGCATCACCGTGAGCATGGCGAGACTGTGCCGCGCCCCCCCAACTGGGGAGGCTACCGTCTGCTGCCGGACCGCTTCGAGTTCTGGCAGGGGCGCGAGAGCCGCCTGCACGACCGCCTGGTCTACCGTCTGGAGGCGGGCCGCTGGCTCCTCGAACGGTTGGCACCCTGAATCGCGGCCTTGTGCGGTCGAAGAGCAACGACGACAGACCCGTGCCGCCCGGTTCCGGTTGCCGGGGCCTGCCTTAGGGACCGGCGAGGTGACGGGCCACCCCGTAGAGGGTCCAAGCCACCAGCAGCAGCCCCGCTGCCCGCCTCAACGCCGCGCGGCGCCATACGCCCCAGCGAGCCGTCGAGCCGATGAGCCAGACATTGGGCAGGGTACCGAGCCCGAACACAGCGAGCGTGAGCGCACCGCGTGCCGCCGAACCACTGGCCAGAGCTGTCACCACCAGACTGTAGACCAGCCCACAGGGCAGCCAGCCCCAGACCGCCCCTGCCAGCAGTGCCTTGGCTGGCGTGTCAGCCGGCAACAACTGCGGCAGATGGGCCGCCAGCGACTTCCAGATGCCGCCACCCAGCGCCTCGATGTGGCGCAAGCCTCGCCACAGGTCGGCGAGATAGAGCCCCACCGCGAGCAACATGCCCTGCGCCAGCCACCACAGCACCTGCTGCACCGGAAGGATGTGCTCGGCGAACAGCGCGACCTCGCCGACGGTCCCGGCGATGCCACCGATCAGCGCATAGCTGCCGATGCGGCCGGCGTGATGGCACAACAGGAGCGGCCATCGCCCGCCACCGCGGGCGCTGAGCATGCCGGCGATGCCGCCGCACATGCCGGCACAGTGACCGCCTGCAAGCAATCCCGCGAGCAGGGCCGCGGTCAGGCCCGCGTCAGCGGACATCGCCCGACAGCCGCGTGCGCGGCCACAGCCACGCCAGCAGGAGGAGTGCCGGGACCACCGACAGCGTGCTCACCACGAAGAAGCCGGCGTAGCCCCAGGACTCCGCCATCCAGCCCGAGGCACCGCCGACCAGCTTGCCGGGCAGATTTGCCAACGAACTGAGCAGGGCGTACTGCGTCGCGGTGTAGTTGCGATCGGCCAACGAGGACATGAAGGCCACCAGCACGGTGCCGGCGAAACCTTGCGCCAGGTTGTCGCCACAGATGGTGAGCACGAACACCCACAACTCTCCGGGGTGCTGCGCCATCAGCACGAACAGGAGATTGGACACGCTCACCGCCAGCGCCGCGACGACCAGTGGCCCGCGCAGGCCAAAACCCGCCACTGCCGCACCGCCGAGAAAGGTCCCGGCGATACCGACCCAGACCCCGATCAGCTTGGAGACCGTGGCGATCTGACTCTTGTCGAAACCGCTGTCGACGTAGAAGGGCCCGGCCACCACACCGAGCATCTGGTCGGGCATCTTGAACAATCCGACAAAAGCGAGCAGAGCCAGTGCCAACGGGACGCCGTTGCGGCCGAAGAACTCGCGGAACGGACCGACGAAGGCGGCACCCAGCCCCGGCTGGTCGAGCGAGGCTGCAGCCGGCTCGCGCGCCAGCAGTGCGGCCGCCAACGGCAGCAACATCAGCGCGGCCATCGAGCTGTAGGCGGCCTGCCAGCCGGCGAGGTCGGCCAGGTAGAGCGCACCGGCACCGGACGCGATCAGCGCCAGCCGGTAGCCGAGGGTGTAGGTCGCCGCCAGCGCCGCCTGCGCCGCGACCGGTGCCACCTCGATGCGGTAAGCGTCGACCACCGTATCCTGCGTCGCCCCGGCCAGCGCCACCAGACCCACCAGTGCGACGAATAGCGTGATCGAGGCCTGCGGTCCGGTGGCCGCCATGGCCAGCAGCGCGAGCGCGAGCAGTGTCTGACTGAGCAGCATCCAGCCACGACGGCGTCCCAGCCTGCCGAGCAACGGCACCGCGTAGCGGTCCAGCAGGGGGGCCCAGAGGAACTTGCAGACGTAGAACAAGGTAGCGTAGCTGATCAGGCCGATGGCACCGAGGTCATACTGCGACTCGCGCAGCCAGATCGAGAGCGTGTAGCCGACGAGCAGGAACGGTAGCCCGCAACCGAAACCGAGGAAGAACAGCGTCACCGCCGACGGCGTGGCGAAGGCCCACGCGATGCCACGCCAAGCCGCTGCAGGGCCCCTCAAGCCGGACCACCCTCGTAGTCGATGACCAGCGGCGCGTGGTCGGAGAACCTGCGATCCTTGTAGACAGAGCCGGCCCGTGCGGCAGCGGCGAGGCCGGGAGTGGCGATCTGGTAGTCGATGCGCCAGCCGACGTTCTTGGCATAGGCCTGCCCGCGGTTGCTCCACCAGGTGTAGGCGGTCTCGCCAGCGTCGGGATGGAGGTGCCGGTAGACGTCGACCCAGCCGAGTTCGTCGAAGACTCGCGACAGCCAGGCGCGCTCCTCGGGCAGGAAGCCCGAGTTCTTCTGGTTGCCCTTCCAGTTCTTGAGGTCGATCTCGCGGTGGGCGATGTTCCAGTCGCCGCAGAGGACGACCTCGCGGCCCGACCGGGCGAGCGCCATCAGCGAAGGCCAGAACCGCTCCATGAAGGAGAACTTGGCAGCCTGCCTTTCAGGAGAGCTGGAGCCGGACGGTAAGTAAAGACTCACTACCGAGAGGTCGCCAAAGTCCGCCTGCAGGTAGCGGCCCTCGGCGTCGATGTCGGCGATACCGATGCCGCTCACCACGCGGTCCGGTGCCCACCGCGAGTAGATGCCGACACCGCTGTAGCCCTTCTTCTCGGCAGCGTGGAAGGCCGACACGTAGCCACCCCCGGGCCGACGCAACTCATCGCCGATGTCGTGCTCCTGGGCCTTGATCTCCTGCACGCAGCAGACATCGGCCCCGGACCCGGCCAGCCAATCGAAGAAGCCCTTGCCGCGCGCCGAACGGATGCCATTGAGATTGGCGGTGACGATGCGCATCGGGTGGTGGTGTGAGTTCGGTTAGCGTTTGCGCGACAATGACGCGATGAATCATACCGCCGCCGACTTCGTCGAAGATGCCATCGCCTCCGGCGCCATCCTGTTCGGCGAGTTCACCACCAAGGCCGGTCGGAGATCCCCCTACTTCTTCAATGCTGGCCGCTTCTGCACCGGTGCCGGACTGGCGCGGCTGGGGCAGTACTACGCCCATGCCCTGTTGGCCTCTGGCGTACCTTTCGACGGCCTCTTCGGTCCGGCCTACAAGGGCATCCCGTTGGCCGCCAGCATCGCCATCGCGCTCGCCGGGAAAGGCCGTGATGTCCCCTGGAGCTTCAACCGCAAGGAGGCCAAGGACCATGGCGAGGGCGGGTCGCTGGTCGGAGCACCGCTGCGTGGCGAGCTGGTGATCGTCGACGACGTCATCTCGGCCGGCACCTCGGTGCGCGAATCCACCGCTATCCTCGACGCTGCGGGGGCTCGGGTCGCCGCCGTACTGATCGCCCTCGACCGCATGGAGCGGGGGCCGAACGGCGTGTCGGCAGTCGATGAGGTGCGTCGGACCCTCGGCGTGCCGGTGGTCGCCGTCGCCACCCTCGACGACCTCGTGGCGCACCTCGCGCAGGACCCGGCGCGATCCCGCGAACTCGCCGCCATCCGCGCCTACCGCGACGCCTGGGGCAGCGACCGCTGACATGCGTGTTCTGAGCGTTGGCTGCCAGACCCTGCTGGCCAAGGAGTTGCTGCGCTTCTGGAAGGTCGCCTTTCAGACGCTCGCAGCGCCGGTGCTTACCGCGCTGCTCTATCTGCTGATCTTCGGACACGTACTGGAGGACCGTCTGCCACGGACCCACGGTGTCGCCTACCCGGCTTTCCTGGTACCCGGACTGGCGATGATGAGCGTGCTGCAGAACGCTTTCGCCAACAGTTCCTCAAGCCTGATCCAGAGCAAGGTCACGGGCAACCTGGTGTTCGTGCTGCTGGCACCGCTGAGTGCCGCAGAGATGTTCATCGCCTACACCGCAGCCTCGGTGGTGCGGGGCGTTGCGGTCGGCGCCATGGTGCTGATGGTCGGGCTGCTGTTCGCGGATCTGCCGATCGTTCATCCGGTGTGGGCGCTCACTTTCGCCGTTCTGGGCGCGGCCCTGCTCGGGGTGTTCGGCATCATCGCCGGTCTGGTGGCGGAGAAGTTCGACGGACTCGCCGCCTTCCAGAACTTCGTCGTCATGCCCCTGACCTTCCTCGCCGGCGTGTTCTACTCGGTGGAGGACCTGCCGCCGCTATGGCGCGGACTATCCCACTTCAACCCGTTCTTCTACCTGGTCGATGGTTTCCGCTACGGTTTTCTCGGTGCCTCGGATGTCGAGCCGTGGCTGAGTCTTGCCGCGGTCAGCGCGGCACTGGCACTGCTGTCGGCCGGGACACTGCGCTTCCTGGCCAGTGGTCGCAAACTGCGGCAGTAGGATCGGCTCCCAACACTGGAAACCCTCATGCCCACACCTCAGCAGATCCACGACTACATCGCGCACGGACTCGACTGCCAGCACCTTGAGGTGACCGGTGACGGGACCCACTTCGAGGCACTCATCGTCAGCCCAGCCTTCGAGGGCAAGCGCAGCCTCGAGCGCCAACGCATGGTCTACGCTGCGCTCGGCGACAGGATGAGGGAAGAGATCCACGCGCTGTCGATGCAGACGCGCACGCCGGCCGAATACGGCGGCTGAGCGGCGATGGAGAGCCTGGTCATCGAAGGTGGCCGTGCGCTGCACGGCGAGGTGCAGGTGTCCGGCGCCAAGAACGCCGCCTTGCCCATTCTCTGTGCCTCTCTGCTCACCGCCGATCCACTGCGGCTGAGCAAGGTCCCGCATCTGCGGGATGTCACCACCACCCTGCAACTGCTGGCGCGCATCGGCGTCGAGGTGGTGGTCGAGGAGGGCGACCGCGTCTCGTTGCGTGCGGCGCGCATCACCGACGCCCATGCGCCCTACGATCTGGTCAAGACCATGCGAGCATCGATCCTGGTGCTGGGGCCCCTGCTGGCGCGCTGCGGCATGGCGCGCGTCTCGCTGCCGGGAGGATGCGCCATCGGCCTGCGCCCGGTCGACCAGCACATCAAGGGACTGGAGGCGATGGGTGCCACCATCACCATCGAGCAGGGCGATCTGGTGGCGCGCGCCCCACGCCTGCACGGGGCGCGAGTGGTGATGGACATGGTCACCGTCACCGGCACCGAGAACCTGCTGATGGCCGCGACCCTGGCCGAGGGCACGACGGTACTGGAGAACGCGGCTCGCGAGCCTGAGGTGGTCGATCTTGCCGACTGCTTGGTGGCCATGGGGGCACGCATCCGTGGTGCCGGGACGGACACCATCACCGTGGAGGGTGTGGAGCGGCTCGGCTCCGCAGAGCACCGGATCATGGCGGACCGCATCGAGACCGGCACCTATCTGGCCGCTGTGGTGGCCACCGGTGGCGAGGTGGTGGTGCGGCAGACCTGCCCGACCGCGCTGGATGCCGTCATCGACAAACTGCGCGAGGCCGGTGCCGCGATCGAGGTCGATGGCTCGGACATCGCGCTGTGCATGACCCGCCGACCCACGGCAGTATCGGCGCGGACTCTGCCACACCCGGCCTTCCCTACCGACATGCAAGCACAATTGATGGCGCTCGACTGCATCGCCGAAGGCACTGCCACCATCACCGAGACCATCTTCGAGAACCGGCTGATGCACGTTCAGGAACTGCGGCGACTAGGCGCGGAGATCGAGGTACGGGGCAACACCGCGATCGTTGCCGGAGTGCCCCGACTGACCGGTGCGACGGTGATGGCCACCGACCTGCGCGCATCGGCCAGCCTCGTCATCGCCGGCCTGGTGGCGGAGGGCGAGACCCGCATCGACCGCATCTATCATCTCGACCGCGGCTATGAACGCATCGAGGAGAAGCTCTCGCGTCTGGGGGCGCGCATCGGCAGGACCCGTTCCCCGGCCTGAGCACTGCCGACGCGTCAGGGCCTCGCCGTGGCCGCGCTCATGCTAGTGTGGCAGTCAAATGCCACTCGGATCCGAGGCACCTCGAACCACCGTGACCGACCCGACTCCCGAGACCGTCGACGGCCGGCTTCTTGCGGTGCGGCGCGAAGAGATGCAGCTGGCGATCGCAGACGTCGCAGACCGGCTGCTGTTGTCACGCCTCCAGGTCCGTTCCCTCGAATCCGGGGAGGTGAAAGCCTTCTACAACCGCGCCTTCTATGACCAGGCGATCAAGCGCTACCGGGAGCTGCTTGGCATCCCGGCGGGCCAGACGACCTCGACCACTGCGCCGCCGCCAGAGGCTGTGGCACCCCTGATGCCGACCTTGCCAGAGCAGACGGGTGTCAACACCGCAGAAGCGGACACCCCGGCCGAAGAGGATGTTGTCGAGCGACCCGGGCCGGCTCCAACGCGAGATCCGCGCGACCGTTCTGGCGTGCTTCCCACGCTGCTGGTACTGACACTACTGGCGAGCGGCGTGTACGCCATCACGCATCTGGAGCAGCTGCGCGACACCGTGGACCGCTGGCTGGCATCCACACCACGACCGGAACCATTGGCATCGGGGCAAGTTGCCGGCCCGAGCACCCCGGGAGAGACCGCAGAGCCACCGCAGGACAACTCATCCGATCCCACGGCGACGGTCACGCACTCCGAAGCGGCAGGGTCGGCTCCGGCAACGGAAGAGACGCTGGCCGCATCAGCCGATACCCGCCCCGCGTCAGCCGCTGCGCCATCCGCCTCGCGGCGGCCGGGGGGGGGCTACCAGATCGAGGCGCAGGGCCTTTGCTGGGTGTTCGCCCGCGACGCCAATGGCAAGGAGACCGAAGTCACACTGCGACAGGGGGAGCGGACCAGTTTCCCGGACGCGCTCACGTTCCTCGCCATCGGCGACATCAACGCCATCAGCCTGCGCATCGATGGTGTCGAGCGCGACCTGTCCAGCCTGAGCAAGGACGGACGCGTGGTGCGCCTGCGGCAGGTGGATCTGGAGAACCTGCGCAGCGGCGCGACGCTGCGCTGAGCCGGGTCAGACGTCGAGATTGGCGACGCGCAGCGCGTTGTCCTCGATGAAGGCACGGCGTGGCTCCACCTGGTCACCCATCAGCGTGGTAAAGATCTCGTCTGCGGCGATGGCATCCTCGATCTGCACTCGGAGCAGACGTCTCACCTTGGGGTCCATGGTGGTCTCCCACAACTGCCCGGGGTTCATCTCGCCAAGGCCCTTGTAGCGCTGCACGTTCATGTTGCGCTTGACCTGATCCATGAGCCAGTCGAGCGCCTCGCGGAAGTCGCCCACGGCAGCGGTGGCCTCCCCGCGACGCACCGTAGCCCCCTCGCCGACCAGACCCGAGAGCATGCGAGCCAGATCAGCCAGGAGGGCGTGGTCGCCACTGGCAAGGAAGTCCGCATCGATGATCGAGCGACGGGGGTTGCCGTGCAGGCTGCGCTGCAACCGCAGGGCCCAGCGCTCGGTGGTCGGGTCGAAGATCGGCTCGACCGTCAGCACCCCATCAACCGCCTTGGTCAGTGCCTTGGCACTGGCCGACGCTGCATCGGCGTCCGCCAGATCCAGTTGCAAGCCGCGCAGGATCGCGAACAGCGCCTCGCTGTCGATGTAGTGGCAGGTGCGCTCGATCACCGCCTCGCCGAGGAGGTAGCGATTGGCAAGTTCGGACAGCGCGTCGCCACTGATCGGGTTGACGTCTGCTGCTGGGGTGAACGCCGCGTCCTTGAGCGAGAGCCGCAGCAGATGCTGCTTGAGCTCGTGCTCATCCTTGAGGTATCGCTCGTCCTTGCCGGCTTTGAGTTTGTAGAGCGGGGGTTGGGCGATGTAGATGTGACCGCGCTCGACCAGTTCCGGCATCTGTCGATAGAAGAAGGTGAGCAGCAGGGTGCGGATGTGCGATCCATCGACGTCGGCGTCGGTCATCAGGATGACGCGGTGATAACGCAGCTTGTCGGCGTCGTAGTCGTCCTTGCCGATGCCGGTGCCGAGCGCAGTGATCAGGGTGGCGATCTCCTGCGACGAGACCAGCTTGTCGAAGCGCGCCTTCTCGACATTCAGGATCTTGCCCTTGAGCGGCAGGATGGCCTGGAACTTGCGGTCTCGACCCTGCTTGGCTGAACCACCTGCGGAGTCGCCCTCCACCAGATAGAGCTCGCACAGGGCCGGGTCGCGCTCCTGACAGTCGGCCAGCTTGCCGGGCAGACCAAGACCATCCATCACACCCTTGCGACGCGTCATCTCGCGCGCCTTGCGCGCCGCCTCGCGGGCGCGCGCCGCCTCAACGATCTTGCCAGTGATGACCTTGGCGTCGGCCGGTCGTTCTTGCAGATACTCGGCGAGTTTCGCCGCCACCACCTCCTCCACCGCCGGCCGGGCTTCGGAGGACACCAGTTTCATCTTGGTCTGGCTGGCGAACTTGGGGTCCGGCATCTTCACCGACAGCACGCAGGCCAGTCCCTCTCGCATGTCGTCACCGGTGATGTCGACCTTGGCCTTGCGGGCGATCTCGTGCTCTTCGATGTACTTGTTGATGGCGCGGGTCATGGCCGCGCGCAGGCCGGTGAGATGGGTGCCGCCATCGGCCTGCGGGATGTTGTTGGTGAAGCAGAGCACCTGCTCGGCATAACTGTCGTTCCACTGCATCGCCACTTCGGCCGAAATCACGGCACCGCTCTCCAGCGTCGTCTCCCCCCAGGAATGGAAGACGTTGGGATGCAAGACGGTCTTGCTGCGGTTGATGTACTCGACGAAGCCCTTGACGCCGCCGCTGAAGGCGAAGTCCTCTTCGCGACCGCTGCGCTGATCGACCAGCCGTATGCGCACCCCGTTGTTGAGGAAGGAGAGTTCTCTCAGCCGCTTGGCGAGGATCTCGTAGTGGAACTCCACGGTGCCGAAGATGCTGGGATCGGCGAGGAAGTGGACCTCGGTGCCAGTGCCGGTGGAAGGCCCGACCACCCGCATCGGGCTCACCTCCACCCCATCCAGGGTCTCGATCAGCCGGTCCACCACGTGACCGCGATGGAACTCCATGAAGTGCTTTCTGCCGTCGCGGCGGATGGTCAGACGCAGCCAATCCGAAAGCGCATTGACACAACTGACGCCGACCCCGTGCAGACCACCCGACACCTTGTAGCTGTTCTGGTTGAACTTGCCGCCGGCGTGCAGCACGCACATCACGATCTCGGCAGCAGAACGTCGCGGCTCATGCTTGTCGTCGAGCTTGATGCCGGTCGGGATGCCACGACCGTTGTCGATCACGCTGATGCTGTTGTCGGTATGGATGGTGATGAGGATGTTGTCGCAGAAGCCGGCCAGCGCCTCGTCGATGGCGTTGTCGACCACCTCGAACACCATGTGGTGCAGACCCGTGCCATCGGAGGTGTCGCCGATGTACATCCCCGGCCGCTTGCGGACGGCCTCCAGCCCCTCCAGCTGCTGGATGCTGGATTCGTCGTAGGTATCGCTCATGCCTGGATGTCCCTGTGGTCAGAGCCGCATCGGCATCACGACGTAGCGGTATCCCGGATTGGCCGGGTCGGTGAGCAGGCAGCTCGAGTTCTGGTCCTTGAGTTGCAGGGTGACCGTCTCACCGCCGAGGATGGCCAGGGCCTCCAGCAGGTACTGGACGTTGAAACCGATGTCGAGCGCATCACCCTCATAGTCCACCTCGAGCTCCTCGGCCGCTTCTTCCTGCTCCGAGTTGCTGCAACTCACCGCCAGACGACCCGTCTCGAGCAATAGCCGAACGCTGCGCAACTTGTCGTTGGAGAGGATCTCGGCCCGGCGCAAGGCGTCGAGCAGCGCACTGCGGCTGATGTCGATCGACTTGGGTTGGTCCTGAGGGATGACGCGGTTGTAGTCGGGAAACTTGCCGTCGATGACCTTGCTCGCGATGCGGACCTCGCCGAAGGTGGCTCGCACCTGCTGCGGCCCGACCTGCAACATCACCGTCTCATCGCCATCGCCGAGCAGACGTGACAGCTCCTGCACCAACTTGCGCGGCAGGATGGTGCTGCTCGAAGAACCCTCTTCGGCACCTTCGGCCCGGCCTTCGGCGTAGGCCAGGCGATGGCCATCGGTCGCCACCAGACGCAGGGCGTCGGCGGTCTGGTCAAGGAGCAATCCGTTGAGGTAATAGCGGATGTCCTGCTGGGCCATGGCGTACTGCGTCAGCCGCAACAACTCTCTGAGGGCACCTTGGTTGAGCCGCAGCTCGATGCTCGCCTCGGAGAGCTCCGGCATGCGCGGGAAGGTCGCAGCATCCAGGGTCTGCAAGGTGAAGCGGCTGCGACCGGACTTCAGCGTGAGCTTGCCGTCCTGGAGGTCCAGGCTGAGATTGGACCCGTCCGGCAACGAGCGGACGATGTCGTAGAGCTTGCGCGCAGATGTGGTCAGGGTGGCCTGACCGGGACCGGGCAAGGACGTGCGCGCGCAGACCTCGAGTTCGAGGTCGGTCGCCAGGCAGGACAGCTCGCCGGCTTCCACCTGCAACAGGACGTTGGAGAGGATGGGCAGCGTGCTACGCCGCTCGACGATGCCGATCACCGCTGCGAGCGGCTTGAGCAAAGTGTCGCGTGGACATTGCATCACTAACATGGTTTATGGATTGAAAGACCTGAGAACGATGAACAGCACAGATTCTGGGGACAACTGCTGAAAGGTCACGAACTTCAACATTTTACGCCGATGACCCGGGGTGTGGACGGCCAGCGCGCAAAGCCCTGATGCTCGACTTCCGGTGACTCCACCCTTGGTTTGTTCCGCAGTCATCCCGTGGTCCTCACAGGCTTGTACACAGCCTGTTAGTTGCGCAGGATGCGGACCAGGGTGTCGAACGCCTGAGCGACAGCCGAATCCTCCTTGCGCATCTGGTCGACCTTGCGACAAGCGTGCAGTACCGTGGTGTGATCTTTGCCGCCGAACTTCTCCCCGATCTCCGGAAGCGATTTCTGGGTCAACTGGCGACACAGACTCATGGCGATCTGTCGCGGGACGACGATGGTTCTGGTCTTGCGCGTACCGGAGAGCTCAGACTCGCGGATGCCATAATACTCCGCCACCACCTTGCGGATCTGCTCGACCGGCGGTTCGCGGTTGAACGAGGCGAGTACGTCGCGCAGCGCATCCTTGGCCGACTCGATGTTCAGAGGCAGGCCGTTGAAGCGGTGGAACGCCAGTACACGTTTGAGCGCGCCCTCGAGTTCCCGCACATTGGAGCGGATGTGCCGAGCGATGAAGAAGGCGACATCGTTGCCCAGGTCGATCCTCTCGGCTCTTGCCTTGCTGAGCAGGATGGCGACCCGCATCTCCAGTTCCGGAGGCTCGATGGCCACTGTGAGTCCGTAGCCGAAGCGAGAGACCAGACGCTCCTCAAGCCCACTGATGTCCTTGGGCAGCGTGTCGCTGGTGATCAGCACCTGCTTCTGCTCGTCGATCAGGTAGTTGAAGGCGTAAAAGAACTCCTCCTGGGTCTTCTCTTTGCCGCTGAAGAAGTGCACGTCGTCAATCAGCAGCAGATCGAGAGAGCGGTAGTAGGCCTTGAACTCCCCGAAGGAGCGGTTCTGGTAGGCCTTCACCACGTCGCCGATGTACTCGTTTGCGTGGACGTAACGCACACGGGCCTCGGGATTGGCCGCCAACAGCGCATTGCCGACCGCCTGCATGAGGTGCGTCTTGCCAAGACCGGTGCTGCCGTAGACGAAGAGTGGGTTGTAGTCGCAGCCGGGATTGGTCGCTACCTGCACTGCGGCGGCTCGCGCCATCTGATTGGCCTTGCCGATGACGAAGTTGTCGAAGGTGAAGGCGGGGTTGATGCCAGCGGAGCGGGAACGCTGTGTCAGACGGCGACCGTTGGCCAAGCTGGCTGCGGGTCGTCCCGCAGCAGGTTCCGGTGTCTCGCTGGCGGTCGCCGCGGAGGACATTGCCGGCCCGGATGGCCGGGCGTCCCGACCGTTGTCGCGGACCGCGATCTCCACCACTACCCCGGGCAGAAAGTGCTCCTCGGCCACCGGACCGAATACGTGCATGGCTCGTTCTCGCACCCAGTTCACCACCATTCGGTTAGGTGCACGGATCTGTACGCCGGCGTCTCCGGCAGCGACCAGTTCGAGCGGTGCGATCCAACGCTCGAACTGTACCGGCGGCAGGGCATCGCGAAGGCGGTCGAGGCAATCCTGCCAGTAGTCTTCCATCCTGCGCATCATCCGGCATGCGCCCGCCCGCTTCAAGTCGTGTCCGCTGGTCGTGTCCATCCGTTCGTCCAGCGACCACGGCGGCCGCACGTTGACATCGACCGAGCCGGGCCCGACAATGGCGGGTTCCAGTGGCTTGGCCCCTCTGCAGGGTATCTACCATGAAGCGCACCTTCCAGCCCTCCGTCGTCAAGCGCAAGCGGACCCACGGTTTCCTCAGCCGCATGCGTAGCCGTGGCGGCGCAGCGGTCATCCGTGCCCGGCGTGCCAAGGGCCGCGCCCGTCTCGCTGTCTGACGCCGCACCCTCGCCCGGCGCGCTATCGGCGTCGCCGCGAGACGCCACGCCGGATGCAGCACATGGGCACCGGCAGCGATTCTCCCGCCGCCGCCGCATCGTTGCATCGGTCATCTTCCGCAAGGCACTCGCGTCCCGGCCGGGTTCACGGGGGGACTGGTTCGACGTGTACTGCGTCGCCACCTTGGCCGGCAGCGGCATGCACCCGGCCGCGCCCGACGCCAGCCGACTCGGCCTGGTGGTGCCCAAGCGCATCTGCCGGTCGGCAGCCCGCCGCAACTGGATCAAGCGTCTGGTGCGTGAATCCTTTCGCCGCGAGATGCCTGTGTCCCTTGCCATCGACTGCGTCGTGCGCCTGCGTCGCGCATTGAGCCTTGCAGACGCTGCCGCGGCGCGCAGCGAACTGTCGGCGCATTGGCGCCGGGTGGGCGGCTGATGTCCATCCCTCCCTGCCCGCGGCCCGCAGCCCGCACTCTGGTGTTGTTGGTGCGCGCCTATCAGTGGCTGTTGCGGCCGCTCATCGGTGCCCGTTGCCGCTTCTACCCCACCTGTTCGGACTATGCGGTGGAGGCCTTGCGCCGTCACGGTGCGCTGCGCGGGTCCGCGCTCACGCTACATCGCTTGTGCCGCTGTCACCCGTACAATCCCGGCGGTTTCGACCCCGTCCCCTGACCCCCCGGCTGCGACATGGACACCAAGCGCCTGCTGCTGTTCTTCATCCTCTCCTTCAGCCTGATCATGCTGTGGGAGCGCTACCAGGCGCAGCATGCTCCGCCACCGCCGGCCGCAGTGGCGGATACGCCGCAGACCGCCAACGTGTCGCCGGCCACCGACATTGCCGCGAACACCGCCGTTGCGCAGTCGACGCCTTCGGCCGGAGGGCAGCTTGCCAAGGGTCGCCGTATCCGGGTCGAGACCGATCTGTTCCGGGTCGAGATCGACGAGAACGGCGGCGACATCCGCCGCCTCGAACTGCTGCGTCACCGTGCGTCGGGCGATGCCGATGGCGGCGTGCTGCTGCTTGAGGATGCGGCCAAGCCTTACGTCATCCAGTCGGGCCTGACCGCGGCCGGTCTGCCGAACCACCGCAGTCTGTTCCGCGCCGATGCCGACGCCTATACCCTGGGCGGCGACAGGGATGTGTTGGAGGTCAGCCTGCGCTCGACGTCGGGCGGGGTCGAACTCACCCGCACCTATGTCTTCCACCGCGGCCAGTACGTCATCGATGTGCGTCTCGATGCCAGCAACTCGGGCGCGCAGGCGGTGGCTACCTCGGCCTACTTCCAGATGCTGCGCCACGGTGATGCGCCGGATGGCGAGTCGCATTTCCAGTCGACCTACACCGGCCCGGTGGTCTACAACGACGCCGACAAGTACCACAAGGTGGACTTCGACTCGGTGCGCAAGGGCAAGGCGGAGTACGCCCGCCAGGCCAAGGACGGCTGGGTGGCTTTGATCCAGCACTACTTCCTCACCGCCTGGTTGCCGGCCAACGGCACGCCGCGCGAGAACTATATCGACGCGCTGGCCGACGGCATCTACCGCGTCGGGGTCAAGACCACCGCCGGCGAGATCGCCGCTGGCCAGACCGCCGCATCCACCATGCGGCTGTATGCTGGCCCGCAGGAGCAGGACCGACTGGCGGAGTTGGCACCCGGTCTGGACTTGACCACCGACTACGGTTGGCTCACGGTCATCGCCAAGCCGCTGTTCCAGTTCCTCAGTTTCCTGCACGACTGGGTCGGCAACTGGGGGGTGGCGATCATCCTGCTTACGCTGGTGGTCAAGGCGCTGTTCTACCCGCTGTCGGCCGCCAGCTACCGCTCGATGGCCAAGATGCGGGTGGTCGCGCCGAAAATGCAGCAGCTCAAGGAGCGTTACGGCAACGACAAGCAGCGCATGCAGGTCGAGTTGATGAAGCTGTACCAGACCGAGAAGATCAACCCGCTGGGGGGGTGTCTGCCCATCATCGTACAGATCCCGGTCTTCATCGCGCTCTACTATGCCCTGATCGCTTCAGTGGAACTGCGCCACGCGCCTTTCTACGGCTGGATCACCGACCT